>Ga0326597_10000030_pt1 | contig 221685 bp, 200 predicted proteins | sample RVTome_12_FD_203789 | JGI IMG/M metagenome (GOLD analysis project Ga0326597, IMG submission 203789) | Soil microbial communities from uranium-contaminated site in the Upper Colorado River Basin, Wyoming, United States - RVT100D185 | ecosystem: Environmental > Terrestrial > Soil > Contaminated...
AGAAGGGCACCTACCTCCGGAAGACCAAGAACCACTACCGCGACCTCGGCATCGCCTATGCCCAGGACCGCGTCAAGAATGTGTCGGCGAAAAAGCGCGAAATCGCCCTCGAAAGCGGCGGCAAGCGCGGCTTCGACAAGCTGCTTTTAGCGACCGGCGCGCACGCGATCAAGCCGCGCATACCGGGGCTCGACCTCGCCGGCGTGCACCATTGCTGGACGCTGGCCGACGCCCGCGCCATCGCCAAGCGGGCGAAGAAGGGCGCCGACGTGGTGCTGATGGGCGCCGGCTTCATCGGCTGCATCATCCTGGAAAGCCTGATCAGCCGCGGCGTCTCGCTCACCGTGGTCGAGATGGCCGAGCGCATGGTGCCGCGAATGATGAACGACAAGGCGGCGGCGATGCTGAAGCGTTGGTGCGCGGCCAAGGGCGTCGCCGTGAAGACCGCGACCAAGGTGACCAGGATCGAGAAGTCGCCGCGCGGGCTGACGGTGCATCTCGACCGCGGCAAGCCGATCGCGGCGTCGCTGGTGGTGGTCGCCACCGGCGTCAAATCGAACGTCGGCTTCCTGGACGGCTCCGGCGTGAAGCTGAAGCAGGGCGTCGTCGTCGACGACCGGCTGCAATCGTCGGTGCCCGGCATCTTCGCCGCCGGCGACGTCGCCGAGGGGCCCGACTTCTCCGGCGGCTGGTCGGTGCACGCGATCCAGCCGACCGCCGCCGACCACGGCCGCATCGCCGCGCTCAACATGGCCGGCCATCCGGCGCGCTACAAGGGCAGCCTGGCGATGAACGTGCTCGACACCGCCGGGCTGATCTCGGCCTCGTTCGGGCGCTGGGACGGCGTCAAGGGCGGCGACTTCGCCGAGGCCGCCGACAACGCGGCCTTCCGCTACATCCGGCTGGCGTTCTCCGGCGACCGGCTGATCGGGGCGCTGGCGCTCGGCCTCACCGAGCACGTCGGCGTCATCCGCGGGCTGATCCAGACCGAAGTGGCGCTCGGCGAGTGGAAGCCGAAGCTGAAGGCCGATCCGCACCGGGTGATGGACGCCTACCTCGCCCGCGCCTACGGATGACCGCCGCAAATCCTGTCGGGACCATGCCGGGGACCATCAGGGTGCGCGTCAAACTTTACGCCCGCCTCGATCGGTACCTGCCCGAAGCGCGGGCGGAGCGCAACGAGGCCGACCTGGAGGTGCCGAAAGGCGCCACCGCCGCCGACGTTTTCCGGTCGCTCAACCTGCCGGCGGAGGTCTGCCACCTGGTGTTGGTCAACGGCCATTTCCTGCCGCCCGGCGAACGCGCGAGCCGGGCGCTGAGGAAGGGCGACCATCTCGCCGTGTGGCCGCCCGTCGCCGGAGGCATCGAGCAAAAAAAGCCGGCGGGCGGGGCAGGGGAGAAAAAGTCCGCCGCCGGCACCGCCGCCGCGAAACCGCCGCCCGGCGCGGCGGCGGCGAAGACCCGCACCGTGATCACCAAGGAGATGGCGATCAGCCATGCCGACTTCTTCCGGCTGCTGCCGGGCGCGCTCGACGGCCAGCCGTTCACGCGGACCGGCAACCGGGCCGTGATGGAGGGGAAGGGCCGTTGCCTCGACATCGGCGTCGGACCGGAACGCACCCGCCAGATCGCCGGCCTCAAGGTGCCGGCGACCGACGTGACGCTGGCCTTCACCGGCTACGACAAGACCGCGATCGCCGCGGCGCTCAGGGTGTTCGAGCGCACGTTCCAGAAGGGCGGCGGGTGAGCGGCCGGCGAAGGGCGGCGCCGGGCAAATTGACATCGAAATGGCCCTCGGGCTTACTAGGGCGCGAGGGGGAATCGACCATCGGGACACGGCGCCGCGCTTTCCGGAAGGAGGCGGGGCTTTCGTTTCGGGCTCGGACGCCCCCACAGGGAGGAAGACATGAAATTCGACCGTATCAAGCGACAACAAACCGTTTCGCGACCGGCGGCGTTGGCCGCCGCCGTCGCCGCCGCCGCGTGGGCGGCGTTCTGGGCCGGCCCGGCGGCCGCCGCCGAGCCTTATTACAAAGGCAAGGAGATCGAGATCGTCGTGCCGTTCGCCCCGGGAGGCGCGGCGGAGGTCGGCGCCAGCTTCCTAAGGCCGTTCTTCGAAAAGCACATCCCCGGCAACCCGCGGGTGATCGTCAACACCCGGCCGGGCGGCGCCTCGATCCTCGGGGCCAACTGGTTCGCCCAGAACGCCAAGGGTGACGGCACGACGATCCTGCACACCACGTCGTCGACCGCGCACCCCTACATGCTCGAATACCCGCAAGTGAAGTATGACCTGACGAAGATGCGGGTCGGCTACAGCCTGTCGTTCGGGCCGGTGATGTACATCTCGCCGAAGACCGGCGTGAAGACGGCGGCCGACCTGAAGAACGCCAAGGGGCTGATCTACGGCGGCATCGGCGCGGCGGCGAGCGACCTACCGACGCTGCTGTCGTTCGAGGTGCTTAACATCGACGTCAAGGCGGTGCTCGGCTTCACCGGCCGCGGACCGATCCGGCTCGCCTTCGACCGCGGCGAGACCAACTTCGACTTCCAGTTCACGCCGGTCTATCTGACCCAGGTGCGGCCGATGGTGGAGGCGGGCAAGGCCATCCCGCTGATGACCGGCGGCGCGCTTGACGCGAAGGGCAAGATGACCCAGCGCGATCCGGTGGTGCCGGACCTGCCGTCGGTCTACGAGGTCCACAAGGCGATGTACGGCAAGGAGCCGTCGGGCGTCGCCTGGGATGCCTACAACAAGTCGGCGGCGCTCACCTTCCCGTTCGGGCTCACCGGATACATGCACCCCGATACGCCGCAGGCGGCGCTCGATGCGCTGAACGCCGCCGCCGCGGCGATGAACGCCGATCCGGAGTTCATTGAGAGGAGCAAGAAAGTCACCGGCGGCTACAAGCTGATCCGCGGCAAGGACGCCGAGCCGTCGATCCGCGCCGCACTGGCCCGCGGCGGGTCCGTCAACGAGTACATCAAGAAACTGTTGGTCGAGAAATACAAGGTGAAGCTGTAATCGCGACCGGCTGCGGCTGATCCGCGACACCGGCCGGCGCGCCCCGCGCCGGCCGGACGCGCGCGGAGCACCGGCCAAAGGGGACTTGGCTGAACGATGTGGGAGCACGCGGCCGCGGCGTTGATGCTGCTGTTCGAGCCGGCGCGGCTGGCGGCGCTGTTTGCCGGCCTGCTGGCGGGAATGCTGTTCGGCATGCTGCCGGGGCTCGGCGGCGTCGCCACGGTTTCCATCCTGCTGCCGTTCATCTACACATTCGACACGCTCACCGCGATGGCGATGCTGCTCGGCGCCATCTCGGTGGTCTACACCTCGGACACCATCACCTCGGTGATGGTCGGCGCGCCGGGCTCGCCGGCCTCGGCGCCGACCGCCATCGAGGGCTACGCGCTGGCCAAAGAGGGCAAGGCGGCGCAGGCCCTCACCGTCGGCTTTCTTGCCTCCTGCCTCGGCGGCATCGTCGGCGCCATCGTGCTCACCTTCGCCATCCCGATTGCCGGGCCGCTGGTCCTGCTGATGGGCACGCCGGAGCTGTTCATGTTCGCCGTGGTCGGCCTCTACTACGCCTCCAGCCTGATCGGCGGCAACCTCGCCAAGGGCCTCTTGGCCGGCTGCCTCGGCGTGGCGCTGGGCACCATCGGGCCGGCGCCGGCGGCGGCCGAATTCCGCTTCACCTTCGGCCAGGCCTATTTGCTCGACGGGGTGTCGCTGGTGATCGTCGCGCTCGGCCTGTTCGGCATCGTCGAGGCGTTGGCGATGCTGGCCCAGGGCGGCGGCATCGCCGGCTCGCGCACTGTGCTCGTCGAGTGGAAATCCGGGGTGACCGCGTTCTGGCGCAATCGCTGGCTGGTGCTGCGCGGGGCGTTGATCGGCGTGCTCGGCGGGCTGGTGCCGGCGGTCGGCGCCAACGCCTCGACCTGGGTCGCCTACGCGCACGCGGTGCGCACGACCAAGGACAAGTCGCGCTTCGGCAAGGGGGAAATCCGCGGCATCGCCGGCGCCGAGAGCGCCAACAACGCCACCATCATCTCGGACCTGGTGCCGACCATGCTGTTCAGCGTGCCGGGCGGCCCGGCGGCGGCGGTGTTCCTGGGCGCGCTCTACAGCTTCGGCTTCTATCCCGGGCCGCTGTTCGTGCGCGACCACCCGGACGTGATGTTTCTCGTCGTGTGGTCGGTGGCGCTCGCCTCGGTCGCCGGCACGCTGCTCTGCTTCGCCGTCTCGCCCTACATCGCACGATTGACGCAGGTGCGGTTCGCGCTGATCGCTGCGCCGCTCATCCTGGTGATGGTGCTCGGCTCGTTTCAGGCCACCAATACCATCGGCGACATGATCGTGCTGTGCACGCTCGGGATGCTCGGTTGGATGATGAAGCAGGGCGGCTGGCCGCGCGCGCCGGTGCTGGTCGGCTTCGTGCTGGCGGGCCCGATGGAGCAGTACTTCTGGCTCACCGAGCAGCTGCACGGCTGGAGGTTCCTGGCCCGGCCCGGCGTAATCGCCGTCGGATTGTTGATCGTGCTGCCGATGCTGTGGCGGCTCGCCAAATTCATCCGCGCCACGCAGGCCGAGCGCGCCCAGGCGCGGGCGCAGCGGGCGGGCTTCGGCGACGAGACGGCGCCGGTCGCCGCCGACGACGCGGAGGCGCGGACGATCGCCACCGGGCGCGTCTCCACCGTGCTGAGCATGATATTGCTGATCGTGTTCGCGGTCGGGCTCACGCAGGCCCTCGGCTTCGCGCGCGACGCACGGCTGCTGCCGATGATCGCGATCGTGCCGGGCCTCGGGCTCGCGATTCTGGCGACCGCCACCGACCTCATGCGGCGCCACTGGTTTCGCCGCATCGCCGGCTCGCGGTCGGGGCGGATCGTCGCCTCCGAGTTGCGGCAGTTCTTGTACCTGGTCGCCTATGCCGTCTGCATCTTCCTGGTCGGCTTCAAAGTGGCGACCCCTTTCTACCTGTTGTGGGTGCTGCTGTCGGCGGCGCGCATGCGGCTGCATTGGGCGATCGCCTACGCGGCCGTCGTGCTGGCGGCGGCGTGGGCACTGGCGGACCTGATGCGGCTGGCGCTGCCGCCCGGGTTGCTCACCGGCCTGACGTGAAAACGGACGCCGGCGGCGGGCCGGTCTAGCGCGGGAAGCCGGCGCGCATGAAGGCGATCACCCGCCAGACGTCGTCGCGTTCGAGCACGTCCTTGAACGCCGGCATCTGCGAGCCGAACGGCACGCCGCCCTCGGAGAGGGTCCACAGAAAATAGTCGTCGTTCATCGGCAGCATGTCGAGCATGTGCACGAGGTCGGCCGGCGGCAGTTTCAATTCCTTGAGGTCGGGCCCGTCGCCGAGGCCGCGGGCGCCGTGACAGCGGGCGCAATTGTCGTCATAGAGCGCGCGGCCGCGGGCGACGGTGTCGGGCGACGGCGGCAACGGGTTCTTCAGGCCGCCGTACGGCGCCGGAACGCCGGAATGCATGTACTGCTTCATGCGCAACATGCCTTCGGGCGTGCCGTGCGCCAGCGCCGCCGCCGCGACGGTTGCCGCCAGGGCGGCGACGGTGATGAGGGTTTTCGGTTTCATGGCCGTTGCCGACAATCGTGCCGACAACCGCTGGAAGGTCAAGCCCCGCCGGCAGCCTCAGCCATCGACGTAGGGGTTCTTCTTGCTGGTCTTGCGCAGATGGATGCGGATCGGCACCGCCACCAGCCCGAACGCCTCGCGCAAGCCGCCCGTGAGGTAGCGCAGATAGCTTTCCGGCAGCCCGGTCGGCTGGCTGGCGAACACCACGAACGTCGGCGGCCGCGTCTTCGCCTGGGTAATGTAGCGCAGCCGCACCCGGCGGCCCTTCGCCAGCGGCGGCGGGTGCGCGTCCTCGACCGCCGCCAGCCAGCGGTTGAGTTCGCCGGTGGTGAGCCGGCGGTTCCACAGGCGGTAGACCCGGAACACCGCCGGCAACAGCTTCTCCAGTCCCTTGCCGGTGAGCGCCGAACACGCCACCACCGGCACGCCCTCCGCCTGCGGCAGCGACCATTCCAGCTTCTCGTCGATGTCCTTGAGCGCCTGCTTGCGGTTCTGGGCGAGGTCCCACTTGTTGACGGCGATCACCAGCGCGCGGCCTTCCTCGACCACCAGCCGGGCGATCGAGAGGTCCTGCTTCTCGAGGCCAACCGTCGCGTCGGCGACCAGCACCACCACCTCGGCGAAGCGGACGGCGTTGAGCGTGTCGCCGACCGACAGCGACTCCAGCTTTTCCGTGACGCGCGCCTTGCGGCGCAGGCCGGCGGTGTCGATGAGGCGGATGTCGTGGCCCTTCCAGGTCCATTGCGTCGAAATGGCGTCGCGGGTGATGCCGGCCTCCGGTCCGGTCAGCATCCGATCGTCGCCGAGCAGGCGGTTGACCAGGGTCGACTTGCCGACGTTGGGGCGGCCGATGACGGCGAGCTGCAGCGGTCGCGCGTCCTCGCCGGCCGCGTCCGCGGCGTCCCCGGAATCCGCAAACGGCCGCAACGCCTCGTAGAGTTCATTCAAGCCCTCGCCGTGCTCGGCCGACACCGCCAGCGGGTCGCCGAGGCCGAGCGCATAGGCCTCGAGCCGGCCGGATTCGCCCTTGCCGCCTTCGCACTTGTTGGCGACGACGATCACCGGCTTGCCGGCGCGGCGCAGCCGGTCGGCGAAATGCCGGTCGACGGCGGTGACGCCGGCGCGCGCGTCGATCATGAACAACGCCACGTCGGCCATGCCAAGCGCGCGTTCGGTCTGGTCCTGCATGCGCGCCTGCAGGCTCCGCGCCGGGCCCCGGTCGAGCCCGGCGGTGTCGATGACGCGGAATTCCAAGTCCGCGATGCGGCCCTGGCCCTCGCGACGGTCGCGGGTGACGCCGGGGGTGTCGTCGACGATCGCCTGGCGCTTGCCGGTCAGGCGATTGAAGAGGGTGGATTTGCCCACATTGGGGCGGCCGATGACGGCGACGGTGAACGACATGACGGGCGGCCCGTGATGCGCGGTCCGGTTCGGCCCAGCCTAACGGTAGGCCACCAGCTCGGCGTCGTTGGCGAGAAAATAGACGGTGCCGTCGGCGACCACCGGCGGCACCGAGACGCCCGACGGCATCTTGACTTGGCCGATGATGCGGCCGGAATACGGCGATATCGCCATCGCGAAGCCGTGCGAGCCGGCGACGATCAGGCGGTCGCTCGCCAGCACCGGCCCGGTCCAGATGATCGGGTTTTCCAGCTTGGCCGGATCTTCATAGCGCGGCAGCGCCCGCACCCAGTAGATCCGGCCGTCGTCGCGGTCGACGCAGGCGATCTCGGCGTCGTTGGTGAGCACGAAGATGTAGTCGCCGGCGACCCACGGGCTTTCCAGGCCGGCGATCTCGCGTTGCCACAGCCGCCGCCCATTGCGCAGGTCGATCGCCGCCAGCAGCCCGGCGTGGCTCATGGCGATGACGCGGCCGCGGTCGATGGTCGGGCGGCCGCGGATGTGGGCGAGGTTGGACACCACGTCGGTGCGTTTGACGGCGGTCAGGTTCTCCTGCCACAGCACGCGGCCGGTATCGACCCTGAGCGCCAGCAACTCGCCGTTGGTGTAGGGCACGACGACCACGCCTTCGCCGACCGCCGGACTGCCGCTTCCCAGCAGGCTCGTCGCCTCGGTGGCGCCGGTGTGGGACCACAGGCCGTCGCCGTTCGTGGCGTTGACCGCAAACAGCTTGTTGTCGACGGTGACCGCGAACACGCGGCCGCCGCGCGCCGTCGGCGCCGCGCGCGCCGGTCCGCTCAGCTTCTGGCGCCAGAGCTCGTCGCCGGTTGCGGCGTCGAGCGCAATAATCTGGCCGAACCCGGTGCCGGCGAAGATCTTGCCGGCATCATAGGCGAGTCCGCCGGCGATGTGGCCTTCGTCCTCCTCCTTCGGCGTCAGGTCGGTCTTCCAAAGCCGGCGGCCGTCGGACGCCTGGTAGGCGCTGACCACCGAATCCGAATCCATGGCGTAGACCCGGCCGGCGGCGATGATCGGCGACGAGGTCAGCCGCTTCTCGCTCTTCGAGCCGGCGCCGATGTCCACCGACCATGCCCTGGTGACATTCTCCGGCAGCTGCATGTGGTGCATCGCGTGGTCGGCGGTGCCGCCGGCCTGCGGCCAGTCGGCGTTCGGCGCCGGCGCCGGCAGCAGGATCTGCTTGCTCGCCAATTCCGGATTGGCGGAAAGCGTGCGCTGGTGCAGCAGCACCGAAATCCGGTCGCCGGGAAGCGGCGGCGGCTTCGGCGTCTGGAACCAGGAGCAACCGCCGACCAGCAGCATCAGCGCCAGCGCGCCAAGGCGCCCCGCTGCCGAAGCACGGCGGCGGGCGTGGTTTTCGCCGATGGCCGAAAAGTGCCGCATCATTTCCCCAGAATGGATAGCATTTCCCGCGCCCGAGCGCGAACCCCGGGAGGTCCTTGCTGGTCGGCGGCCAGCGTCGTCAACAGCGCCTCCGCCTTGGCCGAGTCGCCGCCCCGCCAGGCGACCAGCGCGGCGGCCTCGCGGGCGCTCCAGCGCCACGGGCTGGCGTCGGCCGTCAGCGGCTGCAGGCGATCGGCCGCGGCCTTCAGGTCGGCGCCCGGCAGGTCGAGTTCCTGGATGACGCCGAGAATCGTCGCCAGCGCGCGGTAGATCGAATCGAGGGAGTCGTCGTCGGCGAGCGCGCGGTACGCCTTGACGGCGCCGGCGGCGTCGCCGCGGCGGGCGGTAAGCTGCGCCTCCTGGAAACGCGCCAGCATGGCGTAGCCGGCGCGCCCCTTGGCGGCGATACCGGCGAACGCCTTCAGCGCCGCGTCGGTCTTATCGGCGTTGACCAGCGCCATGGCGGCGGCGAACTGCTCGCCGCCCTCGCGCCGCGCCTTGGCGTCCCAGTATTTCCAGCCCTGGTGGCCGGCGACGCCGACCACCAGCGCAACCGCCGCGATCAGCGCATAGCCGCCGTAGGCCGTAAACAGCTTATGCAGCTGGTCCTGGCGGAGGTCGTCCTCGATTTCCCGGAACAGCAGGTCGTCTTCGGTCTTTTCCGCCAAGGATATGCTCCCTAGGCCCTGTTTACATAGTCGTATTGGGTTGCGTTGCGGCCGGATGGCCGAGAATCAAGCCGACGGTCGCAGGCCGTAGCGGTGCCTACGGGCAAGACCGGCGGCGCCGGTAATCGGCCATCCCGCCGCAACCCGGAGGGATGCCCCAATTGCGCCGGCTCCCGCGTCGCCGCGCCTCGCCGATGGCCCCGCATCGGCTTCGGCTCGGCTCCTAATATCCGGCGCAATTCGGGCATCGCAACCTCGATAGGACTATGTAAACAGGGCCTAACAACGACCCGGCCCGCTGCGTTTTCTTGCGATCAACCGCCGGGCCGGATGCCCGCTAAACTAATCCGCCGCAGGGCGGAACGCAAACCCGCGCCCGCCGCCCGCCGGGCTCAACCCCGCCACTTCACCGAGCAGCCGACGCTTGGCGTCTGGGTCGCGGGGCCGCGCCCGGTGGTGGCGACGGCAATCATCGCGTCGCGGAGCTCGGCGCGGGTGCCCTTCGGCGCCGGCTCGCGGCCCGAGGCGTCGAAGCGGCCGCGGTATTGCAGTTCGAGCGCGGCGTTGAAGCCGAAGAAATCCGGGGTGCAGCGGGCGCCGTAGGCGCGCGCGACCTCCTGGCTGCGGTCGATGACGTAGGGGAACGTGAAGCCGTGCTGGCGGGCGAACTCCTTCATCTTGTCGAACGAATCGCCGGGCGAAATGACGGTGTCGTTGGGCATCACACCGACGACGCCGATGCCGGCCGCCTGCAACGCCTTGGCGTCCTCGGCGAGCCGCGTGGCGATGGCGCGCACGTAGGGACAGTGGTTGCAGATGAAGGCGACGAGGGTGCCTTTCGGTCCGCGCACGTCGGCGAGGCGATAGCGCCGGCCGTCGATGCCCTCGAGGTCGAAGTCGCCGGCCTTCCGGCCGAAATCGCAAACCGGCGTTTCCACCGCTGCCATGATCGATCCTCCCAAGCCCGGAAACCCGCTTCCCGCCGCTTGTTAGCGGAAACCGGGGCGGCGATCAACCGGGGCGCGGAAACCGGCGTTTTCGGCACCCCGACCGCCGCCGATTAACCGCTCCTAAACTATATAGGTTTGATTTCGTAATTAAAACAAAGAGTTATTTTGCTGACGGCACAGAACTAATTTGAAACTAACGCCCGGGATGCGGAAGGGGTCTCTCTTATTTATATGTCAGCAGCGGATGTGCTTTTCGCAGGTGGGACCACGAACTCAAGTACCACTCTTGGTTTTCCCTCCAAGTTCTGTGTCACAAGCTGCCAACCACGAGTGGCAAATATCTTTTCATGGGAGGCAATTTCTGTGATGGCGTGGTTGTAGAGATCTCCCGTTCTGAGGTTCAGAAAGTTTACATCGACCGCTCTTACCGTGCCTATTCGTTTGACACCTAGGTACATCGCATCTTCGAGCAAGAACATAACACCCGCGCTCTCGTGATTGCGCGGCAATTCTGGGATAATGAATTCAGGGTCTAAGTTCGGAGTTATCTGAAAAGATTGAAGTGGTTGCAGTGCTCGACTCTTTGTAGCGTGGTGGTGATATGCCGTTGGGGGTTTTGCTTTATCCAATGTCACTAAATAGTCCACGTTTTGCTTTCCACTTTCGATGGCTGTGGTTTTGATTCCATAAACCGTACGCCATACACCCCCTTCTTGCTGGATGATGATGATAACGAGTTCGCCTTGTTTGACGTTGCCAAAATCTTTCTGAGTGTATGTGAGGTCGGATTCTAGTGATGCCATCGAATCAAATCCGCTCATTCCGTCCATATCCTGGCGAGGGAATGGTGTCTACTTTCACAGGATACTCTTGACCACACTTAGGACACTTTGAGTGTTCCACACCGGACAGGCGATCATAGCCAATCCGCGTACAAACCTGCGGAGGTACCGTGCAGCGACACAGCTTATAACCAAATGATTTTCCAATTTCGGCCAAGGCAAGTTGTTGCGCCTTCTCTGCATCTGCCAGCGCGCGATCTAAGGTACGTTTTTGTTCGTCGTTGGTTACGCCGCCCCGAATCTCTCGCACCACTGAAATCGCCAGCTTAATACACTCAAGAGCATTTTTGGCGTGTTGTATGTAACCGACGACAAGGGATGGGTCGTCGCTCATTTGTGCCAGCGCTTGTTAACGGCCGCACGCCGGGCGGCGCTGGTCCTGTCGCGCATCATCTCTTTTAGTGCGAACAAGGACGACGCCTTGCAGTTGGCGGCGAGCCCGAATTCACAGTCCCCGGATGAACTGACCCGGATGACGGCACCCTCAGATGTTTGCGCATACCGTCTCAACGTCGATTTGGAGACGCCAATTGCCTCGGCCATCACGGCCCAGCCATCCAGGCGGTAATCGTCGGTCGCGGCTCGTGCCTCAACGCGCAAGAACATACAAATGAATACCTCGGTCTATTTCGCTAGGTTATTTTTTATTTTAGCGTTTCGTTATGATTCATAAAAGGCACAAAAAACCCACCGTAATGCGCATTCAGCGCGTAGTTGCGGGCTTGACGCAAGCCGACGTTGGCCGTGCCATCGGTAAAACGCAGCCGTGGGTTTGCATGGTCGAATCCGGCCGCGTCATACCTAGGCAAGTGGACCAGCGGAAGATCGCCCGCGCCCTCGGCGTGCGTCTCGCGACGTTGGGGTTCGGGCAATGACGAAGCTCATTTCTCGCGCCGAAGTCCTTCAGCGTGTCGGCCTCAGCTATCCGTGCCTCTGGCAGATGATGCGCGACAAAAAATTCCCCCGCAGCATCCGCCTTGGCGACGGGCAATTTTCTCGCGTCGCTTGGGTCGAGGCCGAAGTCGAGGATTGGATCAACTCGCGTCCCCGTCAGCAGCTATTGGGCGACAAGAAGAAGCGCAAGCGGTGACGGCGGTGATGCGATATGGACAATCCCCGATCCGTCACGCGCCGAAAGCTCGATGGAGCAAAGCATCGGTCTCGGCTCACCCGCTTCGTGCGGCTGCGCAGAAACTTTGTCAACCATGACGACGGGCTCGCTTCTGCGGTTCGGGATCACGATGCAGGTGGATTGTTCTTTTATGTCTTTGCAGAGACGTTCAATGACGCACAGCGGAAGGACGACCCGGAAGTCAGTTTCCGGTCCAAGTATCGACTGTTGAAATGGCTCGACCTTCCCATCAGCGGCATCTCACGGACTCGGTTGGATCATGTCCTGGACCTAGGCGAGCGGATCGGTTTCGACATTCGCGAGTGGTACATCGGGAACGACGCCCAAGGCAAGCCTCGGCACCGGCACCGGACATTTCCTCGGATATGGCGTGTGCGTCACCATCTAGGCGGCAGGGTGAAGATCATTTTCGATCCCGAGTTCTGGAAGGCCAACAAGGCGAAAAGGCCGTTTGTGAAATTTAGGCCGGCAGTGATCCGACAACTGCGGCGGCCGCACCTGATCCTGCTGGAGTTGTTCTTGCAAGCCTTCAATTACAAGTTTTTCGGATCTCCGGTTGTGCTGGCACGGAAGATGGCGCTGCGAGAACGCCGTCGGCACCGACTCCGTAAGACAATCAAGGCGGCGACAACACGCGTTTCGCAGGTGATCGGGATACCGTTGGTCTACCGGGAAATGAACGACGGCAACATCAGGATCGCCCCGGATGAGCCGCCTGACGGAGACGACGATGCACTCTCCAAGCTGCGCGACACGATGCCCACGGACACCTACGAAAGTTTTCTCAGGGGGCTGTCGGCGAAAAAACAGCGGGAGCGCGGAGAATGGGTAGCCGCCGACATGGAGCCGCCAGAGTAGGGTTCCGCCGGGGCCGATATAGGGTTCCGTCAGGGTCGAAAATAGGGTTCCACGGAGGCCGAAAGTAGGGTTCCACCAGGGTGGGGGTAGGGTTCCACGGAGGCCGAGTCAACGCAAGGCAGACCGGGGCATTCACAGTTTGCGAGGGCAAATTTCGAGGCCACTATGAGACATCTTAGGAGACTTCTTACGAAACAATATAGAGGCGGGCTGACGCCCGCAGATTCTTTTTAGTTTTTTGTAAGTGGTGTACGGGCAACCTTGAAAGGAGAAACCAATGGCTAAGACCAAGACCAAGAACGTCAAAGAGTACCAGCCAACCGCAGAAGAAGAGGAGGGCCGCGAGTTCTTGTTGGCTTCGACATACGCCGAGCTCGACTTATACAACCGGGTGCGGGACTATCTCGGGCTCCACGACAAGAGTGTGCGCCGCCGTCTCGATAGAGAGTTCATCACTCGGGTTTGCAACCACTACGTACAGATGGATCGGGACTGGCAAGAAGCTGGCGGTTGGCACCGTCACAATCAACTGTGCCCGTGCATCCCTGACTACTGCCTCGCCGTGGTGATGGCTGTGCGAGAACATCGAGAGATGATCGAGATGCGGAAGCGGATCAAGAACACCAAGAAGGCAGCCTAGCAATCTGTGAGTGAGTGGGGTGGATGTGCTGTGATCTGGGTCTCAAAATCGCCCAGGCGCATCCACCCCCTCTCGCACAAAAACCTACCTAACGCGCCCTTAACCCTGCCCGTCCCCGCATCCCTCGCGCCGCCTAGGCCCTGGCCCGCTCAACGCCCAACGAATAACGCCAAACTAGCGCTGGTTCCCCGCCACTTGCCGCGCCCGTAGGGCGGCCGACGGCGTCAAAACGTCGGTTACGGACCGAAAAGCGGAGGATTTCATGCCTTTCTCCCGGCGCGGTTGTACGCGTAGGCTTATTGCCAGGAATTATTTGAGACCGGCGAGAGGTGACGTGTCACTACAAATCCCCACCCCCGGCAAAACAAAAGGTTCATCGGTGATGTCCACCGCGACCCAAACCCGCACCCGCCTCCGCCCCGTCAACGGGAAGGTCCTGCGCCTCGATGGCAGAAGCCACCAAGCACGTCGCCGCGCTGCACTCATCACGAAATTCACAAACGCCTGTGGTGGTCCCAACCACCTCGATCCCGGACAGGCGGAGCTTATCGAGCGCCTTGCGATCCTCACGATCCGCGCCGAGACGATGGAACGCCAGGTAATGCGTAACGACCCGGCGTACTCCGACGACATCTATCTCCGCATGGTTGGCGCGATCCGCCGGCTCACCGATGATTTGGGATTGGATCGCCCACGCCGTCCGACCGTGCCCGACGAGGGCGACTACGACGACGCGGACGACGACGGCGAGACTTTGGAACAATTCCTTGTCCGCAGCAAGCCACCCCCGCGAGGCGGTGCGCGTGGCAACCCGGCTTTGGCGAAGAAGAAGGCGAAGAAGAAGTCCAAATCCAAATCGCGTCCGTACATGGGCGCGGGCATTCGCGACTAGGAGGCAAGGCACATGAGCAACAGCAACACAATCCGTGGCGTCGAAATCTTTCGTTCCGGAGCTTGGAACGGCGACGAGTATTCGAATGCTGACCTTGACGACATGGTTCGGAATTTTGACCGCGTCGGCTTCCAAGTACCGATAACTTTGGGCCATCAGAAAGAACCCGGCGCTCCCGCCTATGGTTGGGTCAAGCACATTCGCCGCGTCGGCGACAAGCTGGTTGCTGACTTCAGGGACCTGCCGAAGAAGTTGGTCGACATGATCCGCCAAGGCCGCTTCGGCGCGACGTCGGCGGAAATATTTTGGAACCTCGAACGCAATGGCAAAAAATTCCGTCGCGTTCTGAAGGCCGTGGCTCTTCTCGGTGCCGAGACCCCGGCCGTCTCCGGACTGGCACCGCTCCAATGGGCCGTCGCTTCGAATACGATCACGACGTTCGACCGGGTGACGGCATGCACTTTTAATTTGAGTGGAGAAGGTGAACACCAAATGACACAAACCGAAGAAGCAACCCCGTCCGCCAAGATCAACCGGCTGGCGCGGGCGTACATTTACGACCACCCGCAAATCGCCTTCCCGATGGCCGTCGAGATGGTGATGTCGGCCCACCCCAACCTCGCGCATCTTTACGCGTGCGAAGTCGGTGGCGGCGTTCGCACCTACAGCGACCAGACCGCCGCCGATCCAGCGGCTGAACTCGACCAAATCGCGCGGCGACTTTGCGACGAAAACGAAACGCTGACCTTCAGCGAGGCCGCGCGGATCGCAATAAGGGAAAATCCGGACATCGGAAGTAAGTGGGCGCAGAAAACGTACCCCGGCCCCGGCGGTGCGCGATGAAACGCCGAGGCAAAATTGGCGGGATGGACGCCGCTTCCGACCAATCGCCATTGGACAGATGTATCAATGAGGGGATCGAGGTTCTGCGCGAATTGAAGCGGATGTCTCGCCCTCGCTTATCCGCCAAAGCCTTCACCCGCGCCGCCATCAAGATCGCCGACGCCACGCCGAAGGACGTCGCCGCGTTCGAGGACCGCCTGAACAACACCCTCGGCTGCGAACATGCAAAGCGATTTGTCCGCCAGATGACGCTGGCCTTCCGCTCAAACTTTCCCACGCCGCACGCAGACACCGGAAAGATGCTCCGTGTGTACGGGGACCGCGAGACATTGGCCGATCTTCTCGCGGTCGAGGGGACGCCGGCCCTGGCACAAGCCGTCGCTGCGAAACGAGCCGCGGAACGCTGGCCCGAAACTTTTGGCAAGGTCGAGGATTGGGACAAGCACCAGCGTCGGTACGCCGAGTTGCGCGAACGTCTCGACGGCGTCTATGACCAAATGCGGAAAGCGGCTTCGGCGCTGGACTTCCTCTACGACGACAAGGGTCTGTTGCCATCGGAGAAATCGCGGGGTCTGACCCGTTTGGTCTTCCGTCGCGCCCCCGGCATCCCCGTCGATGGCGACCTAGCAACCGGCGACTGGGCGCGTCGGCTGATCGAAGACTGTGAAAAATCCGTTCCGGCCGAACCGGCGAAGCCGAAGCGCCGCCGCACCCGGACGCGTCTCGGCGAGAACGCCCAGGCGGCCTAGGAAGAATTGGTGGGCGGCGAATGCTCTTTTGTGGCCGGCTCGGCGTCGCCCCGCGAAGGACGGAAGGTACGGACCGTCCCGCGCGCTCCCTTCCGAGCCGGCCACGAATTCGAATTTCGAATTGGGCGGTGGGCCGCGCCGTCGGTCCGCCCTGGTCGTGCGGGGATGTCCTCGCGCAGCCTCTTGAGCCGGCGGCGCATCATTACATCGGCGGAACGTCGTCGCCCGCCGAGCCGGGGCCGGAGGTCGCGAGACGGGCTCGCGCGTCGGATCTACCACCGGCGTCAGACCTCCGGCCCCTTTCGTTGTGAGGTGATTTCATGACCAACCAGGTAGCCCGCTCGTCACAGGACGTCACGATCAATTCCGGCGCGTTGTTGAGCACCGACATCGTGTTGACCGGCGCTCGCGAAATCGGCATCGCGGTCCCCGTGATCACGAGCGGACAATTGTTTTTACAGGTCGGACAGAGTTCGGGCACCTATGTCGGCCGGCTCCACGATCCGAGGTCACAGGCGGCTTGGTTCTACAATGCGGCTGCCGGGTCACTAGCCTTGATGAATATTCCGACGTTCCCCTGGCAAAATGCCGCCATCGAGACCCAGAACTCACAGGCCAATCTGCGTACATTTACGATCGTGAAGGCAAGAGGATGATGCTCGGCGTCGTTGTCCGCGACCGCTGAGTGTCGGCGGGGGCGCCGGTTTTCCCACCGTCAACGCCCCCGCCATTCCTAAACCCCGTCGCCGTCACCGGCCCCGTACCACCCTAAAACCCCCGCCCTACAGCCCCCGCAGTGGGCCCGGGGCGACCGCTGCCGCGTCGGGCCTACCCTTTTAGCCCCCGGGGCCAACGCCAGCGGGTGGGTCTAAAAACCGCCAATAGCTAAAAATGCCCCTTTTTCGTCGTTTTAGGCCGAAGTAGTCCTTTGGCTAGGAGCGTAGTCCCCCTAAAATGGCGGCGCTGATGATTCCAACCATAGGAGGACCAAATGACGACCAAGAAAGCCAAGAAATCCGAGACTAGCAGCCCCGCCAAGTTGCCACGGGACCGGGCCGCTGTGATCACGGTTTTGAAACCGAAATGGACCCGTCGCAAGGGCAGTCTGCGCGCCAAGCGGTTTGCGATGTTGAAAACCGGAATGACGGTCGGCGAGTTCCGGAAGAAAGGCGGGACACGCGGTTTCTTGCGATTTGCGGTTCGCAACGGCTTGATCTCCATCCAGCCCCCGAAGGCCAAAAAGGCCAAAGCCGTGAAGCCGGCGACGCCGACGCTCCGCGAGAAGTTTACCGGCTCGCAGAAGCCGGCTAAGACCGCGAGGGCAGCATGAAGGCCGGCGACCGCGTCTCCGTGATCGACGGCCAGGGCGAGACCCTTGTGCCTGTCGCTACTGTCGAGAGGTACGCGCCGGGCGCTGGCATCGTCTTTGTCCGCGAAGGCTCGGACGGCAACGGTCTCTTGTACGGCCTACCGACGTCGATGATCGCGCCGGTACCGTCGCCCCGGGTGGTCCGGGTTCTGCGAGAGACATTCGGGCTCCGGGAAATCGACAAGCCGAAACCAGAAAATCGGATACCAGTAGCGCGGACCTTCAACGTTCCAACGCCAGCGGACGCGGCGAGTATCGGCTGGCGTATGGTCCGCTGGTTTTGGGGACTCGCGTTTCTAAGTCTGATTGTTGCCGGTCTGGTGATCTAAACCGCGCTCCCCGAAACGACTTAGGGCCGCCCAACCCGGGGCGGCCCTTTTTCGCGCCTACAAGGCCCTGCATGGCCCACAGGCGAGCGTTGGTCGGTAGGCCCCTAGGCGGGCCTAGCCGCCCGAATGTCCACAACCTGCGAAGGCAGCACCCGGCCCGCGATTGCCGCATCCAGGTGCGCCGCCCACGCTTCGAGACAACGGCGCTTCTGGTCCAGGTGCAAGCCCCGATCATAGCCTTTTGTCGTCGGGTTGCCGGGACCGGCGTGGTTAAGGACGAGCGAGAGGTCTTCCAGGTGGAACCCCATCGTCCTGATTGCCGTCGCCGCCGTGGCCCTCAAATCGTGCGGACGGAAGCGGGGAATGCCGAGACCTTGCCATACCGTTTTTGTAACCGGAATCGACATTACCGCGCCGCGCTTGCCGGGGAACACCTGGCCCTCGCTCTTAGGGTCCAGCTCTCCCAACAAGGCGACCGCCTGGGGCGACAACGCGACTTGGTGAGTTTGGCCGTTTTTGGTCCCCGGCCAAGCACCATCGGGATCGCCGGGTAGGGTCCATAGCTTTTTCTGTAGGTCGATATCCTGCCAGCGCATCGCGCAGACCTCGCCGGGCCGCTGTGCCGTGGTAAGGATCAACCGCAACGCCATCGCCTTGTGCAGCCCAAGCTTCTCGAACGCGGGCCATACCAGGGCAATCTCGGCGTTGTCGAGAGCGCGTTGCCCGGGCCGGGTGGGGTTGCGCTCGATGCCGGTACAGACGTTGACCGGAACCAACTCTCGCTTTACCGCCCACGAGAACAACCCGGACAGTTGGGCGAGCACAAGGTTAGCCAGCCCCGGGGTCTCGTGGAGCCGGTCGAAAATGCCCTCGACGTCGGCCCGCTTGATGTCGCCGATCTTGCGACCCCCAAGCTTCGGGATAGCGTAACGGTGCAACAATGCGTCCGTTTGCTTCCAGGACTTGTTCTTTTTCTTAGCGTGGCCAATGTAGCGTTCGACCACGTCTCGAAAACCCACGCCACGCAGCGCTTCCTTTTTGGCTTCTTCTCGCTTTGCTACCTTTTCGCCGTGAGGATCCTCGCCTAGGGCCGCCCTGGCCCGGATTTTCTTAGCGATGTCGCGGGCGTCGGCTAGGCCAATCGCGCCGTGCCGGTCGATATGGTACCATCGCAACCGCCCCTGATGCCGGTAGATGACTTTGAAGGACTTGACCCCGTTGCGCGTGACCTGGACGCCGAAACCATCCTGCGCGGCGTCCCAAACCATCTTGGTCCGAGCCGGGGGTTTGATGTTGTTGATGAACGTGTCCGTCAGGCGGCGCTTGTTGGGTTTCGCCTTCCGACTTCTCCGTTTGGATTGTGCCATTTCGATCTCCTAAAACTAATCCTGAACTAACGGAAATACGTTAATACTATTTAACACGCCTTAAAAGCATTTAAGGGTTAAGCCCTAGTAGTCCTTGGGTTTTCCGGGGTTTTTCTAACGGTATTTAATAGCCTAAAAAGGACGGATTTCTTTACCCCTCCTTAACCGGCGCCCGGGCATCATGGCATAGTGGTCCGGCGGGCCGCCGCTCCGCCCGTGGGCCGCCGTCGACCAATAGGGAGCAGACCATGCGCGCCATCCTCGCCGTCGCCGCCTTCGGGGTGCTCGCCGGGTGCAGCCTGGTACCCGGCGTCGCCCAGGTCGAGGGCGCGTTCGTGATCGGCACCGAGAAAACCATCGAGGACCACGTCATCTCGCTCACCAGCGGCAAGAACTGCTCGTCCATCCGCAAGGAGAGGGGCCTCACCTATTGCGTCGAGGACGAGGCGCAGGTGAAGCAGAAAATCTTCTGCTATCCGACCATCGGCAGCCCGACCTGCTACGACCGGCCCGATCCCTATAACGGCCGCAACCAGCGCATCGACGAGAACGACCACAACATTCCGAAATAGCGGCGTCGTCGAAAGGCATTGTCTCGGTTTGGCCTTTCTCCTTCGGGGTGCTCGACCTCACGCTTCAAGCCGCGCCCTTCAAAGCAGGCCGTCATGCCCCGGCGTAAGTCCGGGGCATCCAGTCTTACGGACCTGGATCGCCACCGGGCTGCCACTGGCGAAGCCGGGCGATGACGATCGGGGAGAGGTCGGCCGGGCGGGCTCCTCGGGATAAGGCCAAACCGCGACATCACCGGTCCCGGTGTATGATGGCGCGGTGATGGTTTCGCGCGCGATGATCCGAAGTCCGATCCCCGGAGCGTAACGGCGATGAGGACGATGCTGATCCTGTTCACGGTGGCGACGCTGGCGCTGTCCGGGTTCGCCGCGTGGCTGTTCTTCGGCGGGCCGGAGGACGACCCGACGCGCGTCAGGCTCGCGCAGTACGTTGCCCGCATCGAGGCGATGAAGCCGCGCGCCGAGGCCGGCGACGTGCAGGCGGAATACGATCTCGCCCGGCTTTATCGCCTGGGTCAGCACGGCGCCAAGGACCTTGGCGAAGCGTTCCGGTGGTTTGCGAAAGCGGCCGAGCGCGGCCACGTTGGCGCCCAGTACGCGCTCGGCACCATGTACGCCAACGGCGAGGCGGTGACCCAGGACTACTTCCGCGCCGCCGAATGGCATCGCCTGGCGGCCAGTCTCGGCGGCAGCGCCGACGCCCAGGTGGCGCTGGGCGATCTGTATTTCCAGGGCCGCGGCGTGCCGCACGACGTGGCCGAGGCGCGCGATTGGTATCGCAAGGCGGCCGAACGCGGGCATCCGCTCGGTCAATATCGGCTGGCGGCGATGATGCAGGAGGGTTATGCCGGCGCGCTCGATCCGGTCGAGGCGTTCAAGTGGCTGACCCTGGCGCTCGACCAGCGCGATGAGCTGAAGGCGTACGATCCCGACGTCGACGCGAAGGCCGCCCGCGATCGCCTCGCCAAGACCATGACCCAGGATCAATTGACGCGCGGCGAGGCGGCGGCGCGCAGCTTCCAGCCGAAAAGATAGATTCGTTCTAACGCCGCGCTATTGACGGGCCGGGGTGCATGCACCACCATCCGGACCGGCAACGGCGCCGGCACCAGGGGGAGCCAATTCGCGTGACCAACTTGAAGGCCGTCTCGCTCGACCTTTGGGACACTATCATCGACGACGACTCCGACGAGCCGAAACGGAAGGCGCGCGGCCTGCGATCGAAGCGGGCGGAGCGGCGGCACCTGTTGTGGCAGGCGTTGCAGCGTCACGGCGAAACGTCGCTCGACGAGGTATCGCGCGCCTTCGACGCCGCCGACGCCGCCTTCGCCAAGGCGTGGCGGGTCAATGCCGTCACCTGGAAGATCGAGCAGCGGCTGGACGTGGCGCTGATGCAATTGGGCCGGGAGCTTCCCGCGGACGAACTTGAAGGCCTGGCGCTTGCGTTCGGGCGCATGGAGCTGGAAGTGATGCCCGACCTGATCGACGGCATCGACGAGGCATTGAAGACGCTGGCGAAAAGCTACGCGCTGTGCGTCGTCTCCGACGCCATCGTCACGCCGGGGCCGGCGCTTCGGATGTTGCTGGAGCGTTATCATTTGAGCCGCTATTTCCACGGCTTCGCCTTCTCCGACGAGGTCGGGCGCTCGAAGCCGCACCCGAGCATGTTCGAATCCGCCGCCCGCCAGCTCGGCGTCGCGGTGACCGAGATGGCGCACGTCGGCGACCGCGAGCTGAACGACATCGAAGGCCCGCGGGCGCTCGGCATGAAGGCGGTGCTGTTCACCGCCAAGCGCCAAGCCGACAAGGGCGGCACCGCCGCCGACGCGGTGTGCCACCGCGCCCGCGACCTGCCGCAGGTGATCGACGCGCTGGCCGCCAAGGCGCCGGTCGCTTGATGCGGACCGCGACCAAGGACCCTTGCATATGAGCGGCAATCCCCGGTTCCTGGTGGTCGACGGCTACACCAAGAAAGCGCGCGACGAGCTCGCCGTCGGCGGCGCCACCGTCGCCGGGCCGCTGTACGCGGCGATGCTGAACGAAGTGGCCGGCGGCGCCGTGTGCGACATCGTCTATCCCAGCGATCCGGGCGCGATGTTGCCCAAAGGCAAGGCGCTCGATGATTTCGACGGCGTCGCCTGGACCGGCTGCAGCCTGACCATCTTCGAGGACATTCCCGAGGTCCGCGCCCAGGTCGACTTCGCCCGCGCGGCGTACGCGGCCGGCGTCCCCGGCTTCGGCAGCTGCTGGGGCGCGCAGATCGCGGCGGTCGCCGCCGGCGGCACCGTAGCCGCCAACCCGAAGGGCCGCGAGATGGGGATTGCGCGCAAGATCGCGCTGACGCCGGAGGGCCGCGCGCATCCGCTGTATCGCGGCAAGGCGCCGGTGTTCGACGGATTCATCAGCCATTATGACGAGGTCACCCAACTGCCGCCGGGCGGCGTGAATCTTGCCGGCAATGCGTTCACCCGCGTGCAGGCGCTGGCGGTGACCAGCGGCAAGGGCACGTTCTGGGGACTGCAGTACCATCCCGAATACGACCTGCACGAAATGGCGCGCCTGGTGTGGTGTCGCATCGACCGGCTGGTCAAGGACGGTTTCTTCGAGAACCGGGCCGCCGGCGAGAACTACGTGGCGCTGATGGAGACGCTGCACGCCAACCCGCGTCGCAAGGACCTGGCGTGGCTGCTCGGCGTCGACGCGGATGTGATGGACAAGGCGATTCGCCAAATCGAGGTCGTCAACTGGATCGAGCACCTGGTCAGGCCGACCATGGCGAAGAGGCGCTGACGCGCCGGCCGGGGCAATGGCGAACCTCGGCAACGCCGGTCTTGCCACCGTCGTCTTCGTGCACGGCTTCCTCGGCTTCGGCCGGCTGCCGCTGTTCAACCTCACCATGTTCCGCGGCGTCGATTCGCTGATGGCCGAGATTGGCGCGCCCTGCCTGACGCCGTCGCTGCCGCGCGGCGGCAGCGTCGAGGCCCGCGCCACCGCCTTGGCGCGCATCCTCGACGACTCGTCGGCGCGCCGCCTGGTGCTGGTCGGCCACAGCATGGGCGGGCTGGACTGCCGCCTGGTCGCGGCGCGCCTGGATCCGCGCCGCCGCGTCGGGGCGGTGATCACCTTCGGAACGCCGCACCGCGGCTCGCCGCTCGCCGATCATGCGCTCGCCGGCAAGGGCGCGCTGGCGGTCTATGCCAATTGGCGCTGGCGTCCGGCGCTGAGGGATTTGTCGCCGGCCGGCGCGGCGCGCTTCAACGACGCCGTCCGCGACCGCCCCGACGTGCGGTATCTGTCGTTCGCCGGCGCCCGGCCGGAGGCGGAAACGCCGCTGTGGGCGCGCCGGATGGTGCGCACCATCGCCGAGGCGGACGGCGACAACGACGCCCAGGTGTCGGTGACGTCGGCGCGCTGGGGCGACTTCCGCGGGGTGGTGCGCGCCGACCACTGGGAGCTGATCGGCTGGAATCTCGGCCGCGCCCGCCCGGAGGTGGCGCGGCCGTACCCGCATCTCGCGCTGCTCAAGGCCGCCGTCCTCGACGGCCTAACGGCGGCTACAGGCTCTTGAGCCAAGTGGCGACTTCGTTGGCGCCCTTGCTGCCCAAAACCGTGTGAAAGCCCGATATCACCTTGTAGACGTTGTGCGGATTGGCCGGTGCCTTGGCGAAAGCGTAATCCATGCCGAGGGCGCCGATGCTGTCGGTGTCGCGGACCATCCACATGAACGACGTATTGGCATTCAGCCGCGCGGCGTTTTTCGGCAGCACCGCCGGGCCCTCTGGATCGTACCAGCTGACGTAGGTCCTGGCGGTCGTTTTCAGGAGGCCTTTCTTGCCGTTGACGCCGTCCATGAAGTCGGCCCGATCGTCGCCCTTGCCGCCGGCGACCATCTCCTTTGCCCGCTTGATGGCGTCGTTGGTCTCTTTTTGGAACTCCGGCCGCTCCGGCGTGACGCTCGGCTTGATGGCGAGGACGCCGACAAGCTCCGAGTGACGGGCGCCGTAGGCGACGGCGGCGTTGGCGCCGAGGTCCTGGCCGCCGATCGCAATTCTGGTCACGCCCTTCGCCTTCAGCTCGGCCACCGCCTTGTCGATTTCGGCCATGGTGTCGTCGAAGCTCTTGTCGAGCCCGCGCTTCTTCGACCACGGCATTTCCGGCGCCACCACCGCGAAGCCGAACGACTCGACCTCTTTCGCGAACTTGCCGATCGACGATTTGGCGTCCGGCGTATCGCCCAACCCATGCATCAGCACGATGCCGGTCTTTTTGTCGGCCGCCGCCTGGGGCGGGGTCGGCTGGACGAAGGTAATCACTGCCGCCAGCAGGGCGATAACGACCATCACCGGCAGGCCGACGCGCAGACCAAATCGAATCATCGCTTTGCACTCCTGGCGGTCCCCGCGGCATGATCGGGGGATCGCGCAAATTCAGATGGGGGAAACGCCCCCGGTTGCTGGAACCTGTTTGGAAATCGCCTCGGCCGAAGCCGGCGCTCGCGGCGCCTCCCGGCCTTGGCGGTTTTCGGCGCGCTCCGCCGGGAAATCCGTCGGGCGCGGCCGGCGTCTTTGTCCGCCAACCGCGGGACACCGTCAACACGATTATTGTGGAGACTCACTTTGGCCTTTCCGATGGCTCAATTGCCGTTGCCGCGGAAGGGCCTGGGCGCGTCCGCCGGGCCGTCGCCGTCAGAGCGCCTTCAGCCAGACAACGATCCGTTCGGCGCCGTCGGCGGGCGTATTGCGGTGGGTGCTTTCGATCACCTCGTAGGCGCTCTTGGGATGCTTCGGCGCCTTGACGAAGGCATAGTTTTCGTCGTCGCCGCGCCGGAGCATGGCGTCCTTGTCGTCGATGATCCAAAAGAGCGCCGTGCCGGACTTCAGGTTGGCGGCATTCTTCGGCATCACCGCCGGACCCTCCGGGTCGAACCAACTGAGATAGACCGCCGCCTTGACGGAAATCAGCTCGCCGCGGCCTTGGTTGACGTCGTTGAGCTCGGTCACCTCGTCGCCCTTGCCGGCGGCGACCATCTCGCGCGCCAGCCTGTAGTGGTGGTCGACCAGGCGCTGAAAACCGGCGACGTCCGGGACGTGGCCCGGCGCGATGGCGACGACGGCGGCGAGGCCGTCGCGGCGGGCGCCGTAGCCGAGCGCCGCGTTGGCGCCCATGCTGTGGCCGCCGACGACGATCCTGGTCGCGCCGTTCGCCTTCAGGCGGCTCACCGCGTCGTCGATCTCGGCCATCGACTGCTCGTAGTCCTTGTCGAGGACGCGCGAACGCGACCACGGCATCTCCGGCGCGTCGACCAGGAAGCCGGCGCTCTCCAGCGCCGCGTGCAGCGACCCGATAAGGGACTTCGGCCCGGCGGTCCCGCTCTTGCCGTGCATCAGCACCACGCCGATCCTGTCGGCGGCATGCGCAGCGGGCGCCGCCAGCGCGGCGGCGGCGAACGACACGATCAGCAGAAAGCGGATCAAACGACGCGACATCGCGGCTGTCCTCCCGGTGCGAATCTCCCGCAATGGCGGGGGGCGGACTCTATTACCGAACAAAAGGTCAGCCAAGGCTTCCTTGCATGGCGGCGTCGAGGATGCGGCGCATTTCGGCGGCGGCGGCCGGTACCGGGTTGCCGGGCGCGGTCGGGTCGTTCTCGGCCATGCGCGCGATGTCGTCGAGGCGGTCCGGCTTGACGCCGAGCTCGGCCGCCGTGTGCGGCATCGCGAATTGCATCCTCAGCGCCAGCGTCCAGTCGAGCACCGCCTGGAACGACGGTTTCTTGAGGCCGAGATAACGGGCAAGACGGGCCATCCGTTCGTCGATGGCCGGGCGGTTGAACACCAGCACGTACGGCATGAATACGGCGTTGGTGAGGCCGTGGTGGGTGTCGTAAAGGGCGCCGACCGGGTGGCTCAGCGAGTGGATGGCGCCGAGGCCCTTCTGGAACGCCGTCGCGCCCATGGCGGCGGCGGCCATCATGTGGGCGCGCGCCGCCAGGTTGCCGCCGTTCGCGACCGCCTCCGGCAGCCAGTCGTGGACCAACCGCATGCCCTCGAGCGCGATGCCGTCGGCCATCGGGTGGTAGGCGTTCACCGAGTACGCCTCGAGGCAGTGCGCCAGCGCGTCCATGCCGGTGGCGGCGGTGATCTTCGGCGGCAGCCCGGCGACCAGGGCCGGGTCGCAGATCACCAGGCCCGGCTGCATCTTCGGGTGGAACAGGATCTTCTTGGTATGCGCCGCCTCGTCGATCACTACCGCGGCGCGGCCGACCTCGGAGCCGGTGCCCGACGTGGTCGGCACGGCGACGATCGGCGCGATGGCGTTGTCGTCGGCGCGCTTCCAGTTGTCGCCCAAGTCCTCGAAGTCCCACAGCGGCCGCGTCTGGCCGGCCATGAAGGCGATGGTCTTGCCGGCGTCCATGGCGCTGCCGCCTCCGAAGGCGATGACGCCGTCGTGGCCGCCGTCGCGATAGACCTTGAGACCGTCCTCGACGTTGCGGCCGACGGGATTCGGCTTGATGGCCGAGAACACGCCGGTCGGAAGTTTCTGATCCGCGTTGGCGGCGACCGCGTCCGCCACCATCGGCATCTTGGCGAGGCCGGGATCGGTGACCAGCAGCGGCCGCGTCATGCCGAGGCTCTTGCAGCACGCCGCCAATTCGCCGATCCGCCCGACGCCGAAGCGCACCCGGGTCGGAAAATTCCAGTTGCCGGCCAGGGGGAAGGCGGGAGCGGACGGATCGGTCATCGCGGTCTCTCTTTCATGTCTTGGTCTTGAGGTGGAACGACTTCGGCCGCGTCAGCGCCTCGTAGCCCAATGCCGACAGCGTGCAGCCGCGGCCCGAGTCCTTGACCCCGGTCCACGCCAGCGCCGGGTCGAGGTAGTCGCAGCGGTTCATGAACCAGGTGCCGGTGTCGACCTGGTTGCCGATGCGGGCGGCGGCGACTTCGTTGGTGGTCCAGACGCTGGCCGTCAGCCCATAGCGGCTGTCGTTCATCAGCTCGATCGCCTGCTGGTCGGAGGCGACGCGCATGATGCCGACGACGGGGCCGAAGCTCTCCTCGGTCATCACCGCCATGGTGTGGTCCACGTCGACCAACACCTGCGGCGCCAGATACGGCGTGCCCGGCGCGTCGGCGGGGAAATTTTTGTTGTCGATCAAGGCGGTGGCGCCGGCGGCGACGGCGTCCCTGATCTGGCCGCGCACGAAGTCGGCGGCCACGGCTCGGACCATCGGCCCGAGCGTCGTCTCCGGATCGGTGGGATCGCCGAGCACGTACTTGCGGGTCAGGTCCGCGTAGCCCTCGACGAAGTCGTCGTAGACCTGCTCGTGGACGTAGATGCGCTCGATGCCGCAGCACGACTGGCCGCTGTTGAAAAAGGCGCCGTCGACCAGGTTGTCGATGGCGTGCTTGATGTCGGCATCGGGCCGCACATAGGCCGGGTCCTTGCCGCCGAGCTCGAGGCCGACGCCGATGAAGCGGCCTTGCGCCGCGCCCTCGACCATGCGGCCGCCGGAGACCGAGCCGGTGAAGGCGACGAAGCCGACGTCCGGCGCCTTGATCACGCGCTCGGTCTGGGCGTGGTCGAGATGCAGAAACTGGAATACGCCGGTCGGCAGGCCAGCCGCCTTGAAGGCCTCGGCGTAGCGTTCGGCGACCAGCGGCGTCTGCGCCGAGTGCTTGAGGATGACGCTGTTGCCGGCCATCAGCGCCGGCACGATGCTGTTGACCGAGGTCAGCCACGGGTAATTCCAGGGCGCGATGACGAACACGACCCCAAGCGGCTGGCGGCGGATGAAACGGGTAAAACCGGGCTTGGCGGCGACGGCGACGTCCTTCAGCGCGTCGGCGGCGATCGCGACCATGTGGCGGGCGCGTTCCTCGAAGCCGCCGACCTCGGCCGGGGAATACCGGATCGGCCGGCCCATCTGCCAGGTGATCTCCTCGGCGATGCCCTGCTTGGCGGCGACCACGGCGTCGATGGCGCGGCCCAGCACCTCGGCGCGCTCGGCCACCGGCACCGCGCGCCACACCTCGTGGGCGCGGCGCGCCCGATGCGGCGCGGCGGCGACGTCGCGGCCGTCGGCGTAGGCGCGCTCGACGTAGACGCGGCCGTCGACGGGCGAGACGGTCCTCAGCTTACCGGCCATGACGCGGCGTCAACCCATGCTTTTTCCAGGCGGCTCCGCGTCGGTTATAGACCACGGCCGGACCGGTGTCTAAACCGGGCTCACGGGTTGCGGCTGAACTGCCCTTGACGGGCGTTCGCCAACAGCCTTTCGAACGCGGTGCCGGGCACGCGGACCAGGGTGGCGTGGTCGCCGGCCTCGAAGTAGACGTCGTCGTCGCCGACCAGGCTTTCGTCCACCACCACGTCGAGACCGTAGGCGTTGCCGATGGGCGGCACGGCGCCGATCTCGCAGTCGGAAAACAGCGCCTCGATCTCCTCCTCCGTCGCCAAGGTCACCTGCCGGCCGAGCCAGTCGCGCAACGCGTCAAGCCGAATGTGATGCGACGCCGGCAGCACCGCCAGCAGGTACGAATCCCTGCCTTCCTTCAGCAGCACCGCCTTGGCCAGGCGCGCGCCTGGAATGTGGCTGGCCTCGGCGGTTTGCGACGACGACATGGCACGCGGGTGGGTGAGCGTTTCGTAATCGATATCGCTGTCCGCGAGGTATTGTTTGAGCGTGATTGCAATCGCCATGGCATGCCTCCTATGCGACCGGAAACGCCCCCCGGAGGCGGCGCTCGGGCGCCCGCTTCCGACCCACAGACTCTAGCATCAATAATTACGCCGCCAATTGACGCCGGTCATTCGCGGCCAAATTTTCCGGCCGTGGCGGCGCGGGGCGGAAAGCCTAGCGGGCGTGATTAAGCGCCAAGTCGAATGCGTCGAAGTTGCGGAATCGCCGGCCCTTCGCCAAACCGGCGAGCGGCCGGGTGACGATCAGCGGCACCCTTTGTTCGGTGGTGCCGCCGTGGGATCGCAGCGGCTCCTTGAGCTGGCTCAGGTCGTGGCGGTCGGCGCTGGTGCCGAGCGTGTTGTGCTTGCCGGAAACCACGATAACGTCGCCCATGCGGTCCTCGGGCAGCTCGAACTCGCGGCAACCGTCGGGCCCGGAATGGACGGCGAGGATGCCGTCGAGCGTCCTCAGCCGCGCGATCAGCTTGTCGCGGCCGGCGCCGTTCGACAGGTATACGGTGGCGAACGAACCGAGCGCCCCGTGGTGCACCACATACGGGTCGGTGATCGGCAGGATCACCTTGGCCGCGCCCTTGCCCAGCCAGCCGTCGAGGACGGTCTGCAGGTAGATTACGTCCGGCGCGCCCTGCTTGTCGTGCTTGGCGTTCATGCCGTGGTCGGCGGTGAGGGCGAGGACCGCGCCGAGGGCGTCGAGCCGTTGGAAGTAGCCGTCCATCATGGCGTAGAAGTCGTCGGCGACCGGCGTGCCCGGCGCATGCTTGTGCTGGATGTAGTCGGTGGTCGAAAGGTACATCAGGTCGGGCTTGAACTCGCGCAACAGCCTCACCCCGGCGGCGAAGATGAACTCGCTCAAGCCGGCCGAATAGACGTCGGGCACCGGCAGCCCGGTGAACTTGTCGGCGCGCGCGATGCCGTTGTCGGGCATGGTCGCCTTGTCGGATTTTTCCGACGAGAAGTTGACGGCGCGGCCGCTGGTCATATCGAGGCCGTGGCCGAGCAGCTTGCGCAGCTTGTCCTTGGCGGTAACGCAGGCGATGCGCGCGCCCCGGTCGAAGAACGCCTTGAAGATGGTGCCGGCGCGCAGGAACTTGGGGTCGTTCATCATCACCTCGGCGCCGGTCTCGCGGTCGAGGAAATAATTGGCGGCAATGCCGTGCACCTTCGGCGGCACGCCGGTGACGATGGAGATGTTGTTGGGGTTGGTGAACGACGGCACGACGCAATCGGCGCGCAGATCGGCGCCGGTCTTCAGGGCCTTGGCGAGGAACGGCATGCGGCCGGCGGCGACCGCACTCTCGATGTAGGCGGGCTCGGAGCCGTCGATGCAGACGACGACCACCGGCCGCGACGGCCAGGCGTAGGCGCGGCCGTTGACGGTGACGGTATCCGGGTGCGCAGCCATGACGACGTTCCTCCCCGGCAAGAATAGATCACGCCGCGCCCGGCCGGAAGGCCGACCGGCGGGAGGGTACTGTCTCAGTTTGAATTTGCCTCGGTGGGCTTAGTCGTCCTCGGTAATTGTCGGCCACAAACCCTTAATATTCCGGCACTCCGCAACCACATCTTTCATTCTGTTGGTGGTCGCCCTCACCCCCGGAAAAACCGTCTGAGAGGCAACGTCGATTACGAAACAGTACGGCCCGAATACATCTTCGTTTCCCGCTAAAATCGACTTGCAATATTCCTGTATGACAGCCGACACATAGCCGGCAGAGTCGTCGTTGTGAGGATGGGAACGCGGGAAATGGAGTTTAATGCCGCCTATCAACGGCGTTTTTGACCTGCCCATTCCGCGTAGAACGATTTCAGGGCGTACGCTTACCTCGACATTTTGGAGAACTAAGCGGTCTGGCCTGTGAGCGCCAAGTTCCGGTGTTGCCCCCATTAAGTCGATATCATCCAGCATGACCAAAAACGCCTCCAATGCATCGATGTTGGAAGCGATGCGCCTTTGCGTTCCAATTTTCTCGGGATGCATTTGCTCAAGGCGTCGGATTGTACGCTCAAGGACAGCGACGTTTTCCAAGTTTGAGGCGATACAAGTAGAAATCGCCTCAGCGGCTTCGCGGTGGTACATGCCCTTGAAGGTGGTCGTGAACTTCTGATCGCGCAGGATTTCCCGTTGGCGACGGCCACGGGAAACAATATATTCCCCAAGCTTATTGACGCTGATTCGGGGAGTGGTATTCTCCGCCATGATTTGCGTCCTCCTTAATAGGGGTCAACAATGGAAGAATACTTCGCCATAACTCCAATATCCAATTCTTCTGTACTTTGCGTAGGAACCATTACGCGCACAGAAGCTGAAATGGCTCGGGACGGTGGCATGAGTATCGATGGCTTCGGCTATTATCTATTTGTTGCCTCCCAGGCGGAGCCTCAAAAGCCAATCGAAATACTCGCGAAATTCGCGACAGAATCGGCGGCGGAAAAATTGGCGCGAATGTTCCTAAAAACGGCCACGACTATCGCTTAGGCCTTTCGCTTCCTGTAAGGGCCGCGCGGGCCGGGCTTCGGAGCCGCATCGTCAATCAGCTTGACGATATCGGCCATATCCCAAAGCCGGTCGGAGATACCGGCCGCCATCGCCGGGGCAACCTTTACCGCGCTGTTAATCCGGGCGTAGTTATACCAGACCGTGTAGAGCGCGATCATGTGGCAGTGATTCGCAAACTTCTTGCTGTGGGCATTGGTCAACCGGGTGAACCGCCTCATGTGCATCCTGAATGACAGGTTGCTCCGCTCGACGTGCGATGTTGAAACATGCTTGGGATCAGGGTTGCCCCTGAGCCGCTCTTTACGCGCCCCGACGCACTTGGGCGGGCTGTAGCGGGCCTCGGCGCTTTTCTCGACCGGGGTAACGCCGTATACCTTTACAAGCTGTGCAAAATCCACATCGACCCCAAACGCACCCTCGACGGCGTTCAGATAGGCGTTGTGCCCGTCAGTCGTTAGCTGCACCCGGTTCGCCAGCCTATCCGCCACGTCCTGCATGAAGGCATTGGCATACTCAGCATCCCGAGCGCCGACCAAGTAGGACAGGATCAGCTTGCTATCGCTATCCAGGCCAACCCAGGTCCAGGTGTCGCCAGCATTGACGGGAGCGGCCTTGGCGGTCGGGACGTTCTTTGCCTTGGCGTAGGTGAAACTCCAAATTTCGTCGCATTGGACGCGCTTTGCCTTAACGCCCCGGACCTTCTCATCATGGAAGCGGGCACAAGCCAACCCGGCATCAACGAGTATCTTGGAAACGGTGTTAATCGAAACGTCCGCCACGCGGCTAATCGCCCGCATGGAGGAACCCTCGCAAAGCATGGAGAGAATTTGAACGCGCTTCTCTACGGGCAATTTATTCATGCCCCTATTATCTGAAATTATATGCTTACTGTCAAGCATTATATTTCAGATTAAAATTCTATTTCGTCATCTTTTCCAAAATCCGGGGGTGGCCCATCATCATCGGGGAACATGGGAGGGTGATTTCCACTAAGTTCAACTAATCCGAAGGTATTTGGGCTTGGGCGAGTGAAGATTTCATTTCTACGAACATAGGCCGCTAGCGAACTGGATAGCCCAGCACGGTTTTTCCGATTAACCTCACGACCCATACTTTCAAGAATCTTCGATATGTGGAGGGGAGAGCCGGCTTTGAGGATAGCTTCCCGCGCCATCGCCACCTTGCTACCGGCACGTAAAACCGATTCCCCGGATACGCTGTCCTCGCGTGGGAGAATTTTTATCGTGTCTTGTAGCGCTTGGATATATGCTCGCGCCTCACGAATCTTTCCCTCAAGGTCTTGAATTTCGGCCTCTTTTTTCCGAATGCGATCCTCAATTTTTTGCCTGCTTGATGCCAATTCTACCCTCATTCTTAAAGGATTCGACAGGTGTGGGAATGATGGGATATGATGGCATAAATGATGGCGTAACGCCACACCTTTATCATAGAGGTGTTAAATGAATGAGCTAGTCGAACAAAGCATTTCCGCTGAACTAGACCAAGCATCTGGGGAAACCCGTAAGGGAACCGAGTTTTGGCGTGCCCGGGATCTTCAGAAGATATTGAGATATAAGGACTGGCGAAACTTCCTTGGCGTGATTGAAAAAGCCAGGGAGGCATTCAGGCAGTTAGGTTCAAACCCTGATTATCATATCGTTGAAACCACCGTTTTGATGGGACGCGGGAAAGGGTCTCAGATGGTGGGGGTTGATTATTTTCTCACACGCACCGCTAGTTACATCATCGCGATGAACGGCGATTCGAGTAATCCATACATTGCGGCTGCTCAGGCATATTTTGCGGTTCAAACACGCCGCCAGGAACTCAATGATCAAATATCGCCGGTCGAAAAAAGAATCGCGCTTCGAGCAGAGGCGCGGAAAAACTTCAAACGGCTAAGTGAGACTGCCAAGAAGGCTGGCGTACGAAATAGAATGCAGCCGGTTTTTCACGATGCCGGGTATCGAGGAATGTACAAGATGCCGCGGCGAGATGTCTTAAAACATAAGGGCCTTCAGGAAAGCGAGAAATTGCTAGATCGGGCCGGCCCGCTTGAACTCGCAGCCAATAATTTCAGAATGGCGCTCGCTGATAATGTGATATCCACTCAAAAAGTTCTAGGCGAACAGAACGCAATTAATACGCACAGGGAGGTTGGAAAAGAGGTTCGCGAGACAATGATAAAAAGTCAAGGGACACTACCTGAAGATTTGCCTCCCGAGCCGGATATCAAAAAAATAGAGCGCGAAACCGGCGCTATAAAGAAGCTGTCCAAATACAGCAATTAGGATCGCTTTTTCCAACGGGCCTTTGCAGCTTTCTTGGCGATCTCTCTCCGCCTTTTTATTGATAAGTTATCTGCCCGAGCCTTCCCACCCAAGCGACCCAGGGCAGCAGCCGCCTCGTTCTTAGCTGGCTTGCCGCCAGTATCCTCCTGAATCTCGCCCGTGGCGATCTTCATCACCTTGACGGCAGCGCCGATCACGTCAGCGGGGCGTTTCTCACCTTTGGGGCCTCTAGGCATCGTCCTCACCGACCTTCCGCTCATCATACTTTCCGATATTTGAAAATAGGTAGCCGATAAATGTGCCTATCACGGCAAAAACAGCGCTTTTGTCAAAATCTTGCTCTAAGGCCATCACAAGGAGTATCGGAGGTAACATCCCCACCGCCGCAATTTGGATTGACCTCACCCCAAAGCCCCTTTTCGATATTATCCGTTCGGCAATAACTCCCGCGATTGTTACGAGCATTGTTAAGGCCGCAACCAAATCGATCCAAAACCACGCCGGCAACTGTCCCGCCCCGCTTTGTTCCATGGTTAATCCTCCTATGCTTCCCGCTAAGCATACAGGAACGTGGAAAGGCCGGCGAGAGTTAGTCAACCCCCTCGAATTTCAAACTGAGACAGTGCCGGCGGGAGCTACGGTTTCTCGCCGCGGGCGAGGCGGGCGTTGATGTCGGCGATCACCGGCTCGATGTCGGCGAGGCTGTCGATGACGTAGTGGGCGCCGGCCTTGCGCAGGATGTCGCGGGTCTTTTCCAGCCGCCGCTCGATCTCGTGCTTCGGCAGCCGCTTCTCTTCGTCGAGCGAGTTGATGTTCATGTAATTGGAATAGCGCGCCACGCCGACGCCCCAGCAGCCGGCTTCGAGCGCCTCGCCGACGCCGGAAACCGTGTCGTCGATCTTGACCACCGACTGGATCGGATGCGCGTCCATCATGTCGAGGTTCTTGTAGACCATGAACGGCTTCGGCCGGGCGCCGTGCACGACCTCGTCGCCGGCGACCGAGGCATCGGGCACGTAGCCCTGCTTCTTGGCGTCCTTTTCGAGGATGTCGACCATCGAGCGCACGAAGCCGGTCGTGCTGCCGATCTTGATGCCCTTTTTCTGCAGCCGCCGGGTGACTTCGGCGACGCCGGGCAGCAGCTTGGTGTATTGGCGCAGGCACTTGAGCTGCATCGGCACGAAGTCCTTGAACATCTTGTCGACGTCCTTCTGGGTCGGCTCCTTGCCCTTGATCTTCTTCCAGCGCCCGCGGATCTCGGGGTCTTCAGTCAGCGCCTTGATGTGCAAGTCCTTGCGCAGGCCCATCGGTCCGCGCGCCTCCTCCATCGAGATCTCGACGCCGTGCTTCTTGAACACCTCGACGAACACGACGGCGGGAGCCAGCACGTAGGCGTCGGCAACGGTGCCGCTCCAATCGAGGACCAGGGCCTTCACCGGGCCGCGGTAGCCGCGGCTGTAGACGTATTCGGCTTGCACGTTCATGGCGGTTCCTTTTGGTTGGATTTTAAATTGCTTCAGGCGGCCGCAGGGGCGCCGGTCTTGACGCCCATCTCGTTGATTGCGTCGCCGACGGCGGCCAGCGCGCCCTTCATCACGGCCGCGTCGAGATGGCCGATGCAGCCGATGCGGAAACTCGGCGCCACGGTCAGCTTGCCCGGGTAGATGACGTAGCCGCGGCGGCTGAGGGCGTCGTAGAAGGCCTGGAAATCGAACGCCGGGTCGGCCGGCATTTTGAAAGTGACGATGATCGGCGCCTGCAGGGAATCCGGCAGCAGCGTCTCGAAGCCCATCGCCCGCATGCCGTCGACCAGCACCTTGCAGTTGGCGGCGTAGCGCTTGTGGCGGCCGGCGACGCCGCCTTCCGCCTCGAACTGGTCGAGGGCGGCGGCGAACGCGAAGATCACGTGGGTCGGCGGCGTGAACCGCCATTGGCCGTTCTTCTCCATCGCCTGCCATTGGTCGTAGAGATCGAGGCTGAGCGCGTGGGCGTTGCCCTTGGCCTGCTCCAGCGCCGCCTTTCGGATGACCGCAAAGCCCATGCCGGGCACGCCCTCGAGACACTTGTTGGAGGACGCCATCATGGCGTCAAACGGCACTTGGCGGGCGTCGAGCGGCAGCGCGCCGAAGGCGCTCATGGCGTCGACCAGCAGCGACCGGCCGCGGGCGGCGACGACGCGGGCGATCTCGGCGAGCGGGTTGAGGATGCCCGACGTGGTCTCGCAGTAGACGGCGGCGACGTGAGTGATGTTGGCGTCCGCCTTCAGCATCGCGTCGAGCTTGCCGGCGTCGGGCGGCGTGTCCTCGGGGGTCTCCAGCACCGAATGCGCGCGGCCGGCGTAGCCGAGGATTTTCGCCATGCGCTGGCCGTAGGCGCCATTGATCAATACCAGCGCCTTGCCTGCCTTCGGGATCATGGTGCCGAGCGTCGCCTCGACGGCAAAGGTGCCGGAGCCCTGCAGCGGCACGCAGACGTGCGTGCCGGCGCCGCCGGCGATATCGACCAGGCGGCGGCGGATGCCGGCGTTGGCGTCGATGAAGGCTTTGTCGCGCGAACCCCAGTCGTGCAGCATTGCCCGTTTGGTGGAATCGGACGTGGTCAGCGGACCGGGGGTGAGCAGCCAGGAGTCTTTCGATTTGTCGGTCATTGGATGCAGCCTCGAATGGGCGGCGGTCGCCGGCCGCGATTATTATCGGTCAAAAACGGTCAAATTTCCACAGAAAACAAATCACGCCGCAAGCCGCGGATTGCCTAGCGTTTCCGCCACGCCTGGGTGCGGCGGGCGATGCCGCGGGTGAGCAGCGCATGGACCAGGCGCACGCCGGCCGCGGTCAACACGATCATCATGCCCATGGCGGCGGCGGAGGCGACCTCGCCGGCGTCGTCCATGTTGAGCACGGCGATCGAGGCCAACGCGGTGTCCGGTGAATACAGGAACACCACCGCCGACACCGTGGTCATGGCGTTGACGAACAGATACATCGAGACGTCGAGGATCGCCGGCACGCACACCGGCACCGTCACCCGCCAGAAGGTCTTGTAGACCGGCACCTTCAGCGACGACGACACGGACTCGAATTCGGGGTCCATCTGCTTCAACGCGGTGACCGCGGTGAGGTGTGCCACGGTGTAGAAGTGGGTGACGGTGCAGATCACCAGGATCGGCATGGTGTGGTAGAGGAAGCCGAGCGGATTGTCCGGGTGGTTGAAGAAAAAGACGTAGGCCAATCCGAGCACCAGCCCCGGCACCGCCATCGGCACCATCGCCAGCAGCTGCAGCGAGGCGCGGCCTTCGCGGAAGCCGCGACTCTTCTCCACCAGATAGGCACCGACAAAGACGATGGCGGTGCCGATGACGGCGGTCCACGCCGCCATCTCGATGGAGTTGCGGTACGACGCCCAGCCGCCGCCATCACGCAGGTCGAACTGATAGTGGTAGCCCGAAAAGGTCAGGTTGTACGGCCACAACCGTACAACCGAGGCGTAAGCCGCCATGGCAAGGACGGCGACGATGATCGCGCCGATCACCGAACAGTAGATCAGGAAAGCGAGGTCGCGCCCGCGCGACGGTTTCGGCTCGTAAGGCACGGCGCGCGACGTCAGTTGCGCGACCTGGCGGCGCTGCACGATGCGGTCGGCGAAGAACGCAATTACCGCCGGCACCAGCAGCACCATGCTGACGACGGCGCCCATCTCGAAGTCCTGCCGGCCGACCACCTGCTTGTAGACATCGGTGGCGAGCACGTTGAACTGGCCGCCGATTACCTTAGGCACGCCGAAGTCGGTGATGATCAGGGTGAAGGCGACGAAGAAAGCCGAAACCAAGCCGTAACGGACGCCCGGAAGCGTGACGGTGCAAAAGACCCGCGTCCGGCTGGCGCCGAGCGCCGCCGCCGCCTCGTAAAGCCGCGCGTCGCTCATCGACATGGCGATCAGCAGAATCGTCATGATATGCGGGAAGACGTAGAACACCTCGCCCATGACAATGCCGATCGGGCCGTAGATGGTCTCGCCCATCAACAGTCCCTTGATGACGCCCTGGTTGCCGAAGAAGTAGACCAGCGAGATCGCCGGCAACAAAGACGGCATCAAGATCGGAATCAAGGCGATGCCCTTGAACAGGCTTTTGTACGGGATGCAGGTCCGCGTCAGCCCATAGGCATAAAGGAACACCAGCACCAACGTGATCGACGTGGCGATACCCGTTACCGTGACGCTGTTCTCGATCGAGTTGAACAACGCCGGATTGGCGAAATAGTTCTGGAAATTGGCGAGCCCGACGAACTTTCCGTTGGCGGCGTGGAAGCTCTTCGACAACAGCGCATACAGCGGCAGCAGGATGCTGACGATCAGCAACGCCGCAACCACCACCAGCACGCCGCGCAACAACCAGTCGTCGCGGCTGACCTTGGCCCTGACCGGGGCGGCAATGACGGCTGCTGGCGCGGCGTTGGCCATGGGTTCCTAGATGGTGTCGCCGGTGGAGATGAAGGTGTCCTTGTAGACACGGAGGCGTTCCGGCGGCAGCGACACGGTGACCTCGCCGCCTTCGACGATGTGCAGATCGCGCATCAGGTTGACCGAAAAATCAGCCCGGAACCGCGTCGACTCGGTGCCGCGCGGGCGCAGCGTGGCGCGATAGAACGAACCGAGGAACTCGAGCTCGTCGACGATCGCATGGACGGCGTTCGGCGTATTGGCCGTGACGTTGCGGGCAACCACGTCCTCGGGCCGGACGCACACCGTAACCACGTCGCCCTGAGAAACGTTAGGCAGGTCATTGGCGGTCGCCAACTCGACGTCGCCCAACCGGACGCGACCGTGGCCGGCGGCGGCGCCGGGCAGGAAGTTCATGGTGCCGACGAAATCGGCGACGAACGGGCTGGCCGGCCGGCCGTAGATTTCCTCCGGCGTGCCGACCTGCTCGATGACGCCCTGGTTCATTACCACGATGCGGTCGGCCATGGTCAGCGCCTCTTCCTGATCGTGGGTAACCATGATGGTGGTGACGCCGAGCCGGTGCTGCAGTTCCCTGACCTCTTGGCGCAGCCGCACCCGCACCTTGGCGTCGAGCGCGCTCAACGGCTCGTCCAGCAGCAGCAGGCCCGGACTTGTGGCGAGCGCCCTGGCAAGAGCGACGCGCTGCTGCTGACCGCCGGAAAGCTGCGCCGGATATTTGTCGCCCTGCTCGGGCATGCCGACCAACTCCAACAGCTCGTCGACCCGCGCCGCGACTTGGGCTTTCGGCGTCTTGCGGTTCTCGAGTCCGTAGGCGATATTTTTGTTGACCGTCAGGTTGGGAAACAGCGCGTAGGACTGGAAAACGATTCCGAAATCGCGCTCGGACGGCGGCAGCGCCGAGATGTCGCGCTCGGCCTGGACGATGGCGCCCGCGGTCTGGATGTCGAGGCCGGCGATGGCGCGCAGGAGCGTCGTCTTGCCGCAACCCGACGGCCCCAGGAAGCAAATGAATTCGCCCTCGAAGACATCGAGCGAAATATCATGAAGGGCGACAAAATCGCCGAATTTCTTGATCAGGCCGCGAATTTCGAGATAGGGCCGGCGCGCGGTCGCCGTCTCGATGTTGCTCAGCGCCATGATTCCCAGCCCCCTCGGCACGGCGTCCCGCACCGCCAACCCCGGCCGCCCGGGGTGCGCGGGCGGCCGGGGATTTCACGGCGTTGGGGCGGGCCTGTCAAGCAAGGCCCGCGCCGTTTACTTCTTCTTCGGGTCGGACTTGGAGTCGTACCGCTTCGCCCATTCGTTGAGGATGCGGATACGGTTGTCCGCGGCCCAGCCGAAGTCGTTCTTGACGAACTGCTTATCGATGCCCCTGAGCGCCTGAGTCGGGTTGGGAATGCCGGGCATGGCGACGGCTTCGTAACCCGGCGCGTAGAGAACCATCGCCGCCTTGCTCACCGACCAGTCGGCGACTTTCTTTGCCAAGGCGAGCTTCTTGGTGTTGCGCACGATGCCGAAGGCTTCGACTTCCCAGCCCAGGCCCTCGGACGGCAGCACCAACTGCAGCGGCGCGCCTTCCTCCATCGACTTCACGACGCGATAGGCGAACGACACACCAATCGGCGTTTCGCCGGCGGCGGCGAGCTTGCACGGCGCCGAGCCGGAGTGGGTATAGCGCGAAATGTTCACGTGCAGGGCGTCCATGAACTTCCACCCCTTGTCCTCGCCCCACATCTGCAACCAGCTGGAAACGTCGAGGAAGCCGGTGCCGGACGAGTTCGGGTTCGGCATGATGACGCTGCCCTTGTAGACCGGCTTGGTGAGGTCCTGCCAGGAGGCCGGGATCGGCAAGTTTTTCTTCTTGCCCTCGACCCTGTTGTAGCAGACTGCGGCGCCATAGGTCCGTTGGCCGACCCACAGCGGCGGGTTGTTCTTGGGGTCGTAATAGCGCTTGTCGAGCTTATTCAGTCCCTTCGGCGCGTAGCCCTGAAAGTAACCCTGATTGGCGAGCAGCACCAGGCTGGTCGCGGCCTGGCCCCACACTATGTCGGCGCGCGGGTTGTCCTTCTCGGCCAAAAGCTTCGACGTGATGATGCCGGTCGAATCGCGTACCCACTTGATTTCGACCTCGGGCACGGCTTTTTCGATCGCGGCCTTGAACTTGGCCAGCTCGTCAGCCTCGACGGCGGTATAGACCAGAAGATCGGTCTTGGCCATGGCGCCGGCGCTGAAGCCAAGCACCATCAGGCCACCGGCCATGAGGACGGTCAGGCGTTTAAAGAATTTCGTCAGCATGAATCGGTCTCCATCTCCCTGGTTGGCGGGCACCGGCCCGCGTTTTGTCCCGTCGGATTTCGGCCTTCGGTGTCGGCCGACGGGACGGCCGGGCGCCGAAGGCATTGTTCCATACCGGCGGCGATTATTCCACCGCTATCCCGGCCCCGCGGGGACCACCGCCCGCCGTAGCCAAAACGTCACGTTTCCTCCGCCGCAATCGCCGCCTCGACGATGTCGAGCGCCCGGTCCATCTGCTCGGGCGTCACAATCAGCGGCGGCGTCAGGGTCAGCACGTTGCCCATGGTGGTCTTGAAGCTGAGCCCTTGTTCCAGCGCCCGGTACATGATGCGGTCGGCGGCCGCGGTCGCCGGCGCCTTGGTTTCGCGGTCGTCGACCAGCTCGATGCCGATCATCAGTCCGAGCCCGCAGACGTTACCGATCAGCCGGCGGCGGGCCTTTATTTCCTGGAGCCGTTCCAAGGCGCGCGAGCCGACGCGGGCGGCGTTGTCCGCCAGCCCCTCGTCCTCGATGATCTCGATGGTGGTGAGCGCGGCCCGCGCCGAGACCGGGTTTTTCTCGTGGGTGTAATGGCCGAGCGCGCGTTCGCCGGTGACGTCGAGCTCGGGCCTGGCGATCATCGCCGAAATCGGCATCACGCCGCCGCCGAGCGCCTTGCCGAGCACCAGGATGTCCGGAACCACGTCGAAATGCTCGCACACGAACATGCGGCCGGTCTTGCCGAGCCCGGTCGGGATTTCGTCGAAGATCAAGAGCGCGCCGACCTCGTCGCAGGCTTGGCGCACCGCCCGCCAGAAACCCGGCGGCGGCAGGTAGGGCACGGCGCGCACCGGCTCGGCGATCACCGCGGCGACGTCCTTCTCCTTCATCAGCACGTAGCGCACCATATCGGCGCAGGCGAGATGGCAGGCGTCGAGATCGGGGCGGCCATCGATGTCCTTGTAGCCGTAAGGGCAGCGGTAACAGGCGAACGGCGCCACGTGCTCGGTGCCGGGCAGCAACGGTCCCATGGCGCCGCGGAACAGCGCCTCGCCGCCGACGCTGATGCCGCCGAAGCCGGCGCCGTGGAATGAATCCCAGAACGACACGGTCTTGAAGCGGCCGGTCGCGGCGCGCGCCAGCTTCAACGCCATGTCGATGGCGTCCGAGCCGCCGGTGGCGAACAGCACCTTCGACAACCGGCCGGGCGCGATCTCGGCCAGCTTGCCGGCGAGCTCGACCGCCGGCGCGTTGGTAAAGCGGCGCGGCGTGTACGGCAGCTCGTCGATCTGCCGCTTGATCGCGGCGACCAGCCGCGGATGACCGTAGCCGATGTGGTGGACGTTGTTGCCGTGGAAATCCATGTAGCGGCGACCGGCGGTGTCCTCGATCCAGATGCCCTCGGCCTTGGCGACGGCGGCCAGGCAGGGCGTCGACAGCGATTGGTGGAGGAAGAATTCGCGGTCGCCCTCGACCAGCTCGCGGCCGGGGTCGCCGGCCATCCGCTGGCGCCAATGGCGCCGGTGCGGGCTGAGGTTGCTGTCGCCCTCGTCCGTGTGGTCGGCGCGAGGATAGGGCGTTGCGGCCGGCGCCGCGGTGGCGGAAACGGGAATGGACGGTGGTCGGGCGGACATGCTGGACGTCCCGGGATATCAGTGCCGGCGGTTCCGGAGCGGCAAGAATCGCACAAAAAACAACATTTTTCCACAGAAATCCACATGGCCGAGCCACCACCGCCCGGCCGAGGCGATTTCTTGACGCCCGTCGGGGGGTTCGGCAGTGTACCGAAGCGCCCGCGCCGGATAAGCGGGCAAACCGCAGGATTTCCGGGGGCGATCCTTGGGGGGCGGCCCGGCTCCAACGGGGCAGGGCGAGGGGAGGGGACGGCCATGCTCGCCGAACAGAGACGCGACCAGATCCTGAACATCCTCGGCGAAAAGGGTTCGGTTTCGGTCAACGAACTCTATCGCCGGCTCAAGGTATCGCGCGAAACCATCCGCCGCGACATCACGCGGCTGGCCGCCGACCATCGATTGCGCAAGACCCACGGCGGCGCGCTTTCCATCGACCAGGTGGAACCGGCGTTCGCCGAGAGGATGAGCGTCAACATCGATGGCAAGCGCGCCATCGGCCGTGCGGCGGCCGACCTGGTGCCGGACGGCGCGTCGCTGATCATCGATTCCGGCACCACGACGCTGTGCCTCGCCGAGGCGCTGGCGCCGCGGCGCGGGCTCACCGTCTACACCAACGACATTCACGTCGCCGGCCGGCTGGCCGGGCGCAACAACAACCGGGTGCTGTTGCTCGGCGGCGAGGTGCAGGGCAGCGAAGGCGCGACGTTGGGGCGCGATGCCACGGCGGTGCTCGCCAATTATTACGCCGATTTCGCGTTCGTCGGCGCCAGCGCGCTGAGCGCCGATCCCTGGCTGATGGATTATTCGCGCGAGGGTGCCGAACTCCGGGCCGAAATGCTGGCCCAGGCGCGCACCGCGGTGCTGCTCGCCGACCACACCAAGTTCAACCGTACCGCCCCGGTGCGCGTCGGCAACCTCGACCAGGTCAATTACCTGATAACCGACCTGATACCGCAAGGCGCCATGGCGAAGGGATTGGCGACGCTTTCGGCCGAGCTGCTGGTGGCGGGCAACAAGAAGCGCTGAGCGCGCATCCCGCGCCCGAGGATAATCTCGCGGATCTAACCCTTGGCCGGCGGCTTGCCGTCGAGCAGGCCGGCTTGCGCCAGAACCGGATATGCGACGGCGACGATGTGCGAATGGATGCGCTTCAGGTCCCTGAGCGCATCCATGTGCAGCGCGCTGGTTTCGATGCTCTCGCGCCGGCCTTCGCGCAGGCGATCGAGATGGCGGGCGGCGTCGGCGCGCTCCAATTCGACGACTTCGCGCTTCTCCTGCAGCAGCTTCAGCGCCATCTTCTCGTCGCCGGACATGAACACCGTCAGCGCCAGCTTCATGTTGGCTGCGACCTTGGCGTGCAGCGCCTCGAGCTCGGCGAAGCCGTCCTCCGAGAATCGCACCGCCTGCTCGGATTTCTTGCCGGCCAGCTCCATCAGGTTTTCGACGATGTCGCCGATGTGTTCGAGGTCGGTGGTGAAAGTCAAAATCTGGGTCGCCCGGCGGCTTTCATCGCTGTCGAGCTCGTCGCGGCTGATCTCGGTGACGTATAGCTTGATCGCCTCGTAGAGCCTGTCGACGACATCGTCGCGGGCGATGATCTCGCGCGCCAGCCGGCCGTCATCCTGCTTCAACGCCAGGATGGTGTCCTTGAGCATCGTTTCGACGATGTCGCCGACCCGCAACGCTTCGCGCGCCGCCGCAGCCAGCGCCACCGGCGGCGACGACAAGCTGGCGCGATCCAGGTGCTGCGGCCGGCCGGGATCGTCGGCCGCCGGCTGCAGCGGCAGCAGCCGCTCGGAAAGCTTTGCCGCCGAATCGGTGAGGCCGATGAAGACGACCGCAATAGCCACATTGAAGGCGGTGTGGAAATTGACCACCTGACGCGCCGCGTCGGCGCCGAGGGCGGCGATCGCCGGCTGCACCACGTCGATCGCCGGCAATATCGCGATGACGCCGATCAGCTTGAACGCGGCGTTGCCGAACGTCACCCGGCGGGCGACCGCGCCTTCCGCGAGCGTCGCCAGGATCGGCACCAGCGCGCCGCCCAAATTCGCGCCCAGCACCAGCGCGAACGCCAGCTCCATCGGCACCGTTCCCGCTTGCGCGAAGGCCATGATCAGCAGCACCACGGCGAGGCTGGAGTGCGCGAGCCAGGTGAGCAGCGCCGCCACCAGCACCGCGATCGCCTGCTCGCCGACCATCGAGCCCAGGACCTCGCGCAGCACGTCCGAGCTGCGCAGCGGCTCGGAGGTGGCGACGATCAGCTTCAACGCCAGCAGCATCAGCCCCAATCCAATGGCGGCGCGGCCGAGCTGCCGCAGCCGCGTGCGCTCGGCTGCGGCATGGACGATAAAGCCGACGGCGATCAGCGCCGGCGAAAGGAAGAAGATGTTGAGCGACAGTGCCTGCGCGACCAGGGTGGTGCCGACGTCGGCGCCGAGCATCACCGCTAGCGCCGGCGCCGTCGCCATCAGCCCGTGGGCGCAGAACGACGCCACCATCAGCGCCGTCGCGGTCGAGCTTTGCAGCACCGCGGTGACGCCGATGCCGACGCGCAACGCCCTGAGCCGGCTGGAGACGCTGCGAGCGACGATCTGGCGCAGGTCGCTGTCGTAGGCGCGCTCGATGCCGGTGCGCACCATGCGCATGCCCCACAACAAAAGCGCGACGGCGCCGACGATGGTGATCAGGAACGCGGTGGCCGAAATGGCGGAACTCCCATGCCGAAACGGCCAGTATAGCCGCCGCGGAGCGGAGAAAAAGCGCGTTTACGGTCATAAGCGGGAGGATTCGGCAATGACGGCGACGGCCGCGGTCAGAACGCCTTGATCACCTCGCCGTGGCGGGTGCAGGCGGCTTCCGCCAGCTCGACGAAGAAGCCGGTGATGCTTTCGGCGGTCTTCAATGTCATCGGGTCCTCGCCGGGAAAGGCCTCGGCGCGCATTGCCGTCCGCGTGCCGCCGGGATTAAGCACGTTGACCTTGATGTTGGTCTTCACCACCTCGGCGGCGTAGATCAGCGCCAGCATCTCGAGCGCGCCCTTGGAGATGGCGTAGGCGCCCCAATAGGCGCGCGCCTCGCGGGCCACGGTCGAGGTCACGAACACGGCGCGGCCGGCGGCGGACGCGCGCAACAGCGGGTCCATGCTGCGGATCAGCCGCCAGTTGGCGGTGACGTTTACCGCCATCACCCGATCCCAGACCGCGGGTTCGGTGTGGGCAAGCGGGCCGAGCGTGCCGAGCACGCCGGCGTTGCCAATCAGCACGTCGAGGCGCTTGAAGCGCTCGTAGATGGCGGCGCCGAGGCGGTCGATGGCGTCGAAGTCGGTGAGGTCCATCGGCACCAGCGTCGCCGCCCCTCCGCCGCCGGCGCGGACCTGGTCGTCGATCTCCTCGAGTGCGCCGGGCGTGCGCGCGGTGAGCACCAGATGCGCGCCCTCCTCGGCGAAGCGCTTGGCGACGGCGGCGCCGATGCCGCGCGACGCGCCGGTGATCAGGGCGATGCGTCCATCGAGGCGTTTGGATGGTTGCGGCTTGACGCCGGGCCGGGGCATTCCTTATTCCCGCTCGTCCAGCAGCGACAACTGCCGTTGCACCGGGTCCTTGTCGTGATCGACCAGCGGAATCGGATACTCGCCGGTGAAGCAGGCATCGCAGTATTGCGGCAGACCGTTGTTGCGGCGGGCCTCGCCCAGCGCCCGGTAAAGGCCGTCGATGGTGAGGAATGCCAGCGTATCGACGTTGATGTGCCGCGCCATCGCGGCGACGTCGTATTGCGCCGCCAGCAATTCCTCGCGCTCGGGGGTATCGATGCCATAGAAGCACGAGTTCGTGGTCGGCGGACTGGAGATCCGCATGTGTACCTCCTTGGCGCCGGCGTTGCGGACCATGTCGACGATCTTCATGCTGGTGGTGCCGCGGACGATCGAATCATCGACCAGCACCACCCGCTTGCCCTTCAGCCCGAAGGCGTTGGCGTTGTGCTTGAGGCGCACGCCGAGGTGTCGGATCTGGTCGGTCGGCTCGATGAAGGTACGACCGACGTAGTGATTGCGGACGATGCCGAACTCGAACGGCACGCCGGCCTGCTGGGCGTAGCCGATGGCGGCCGGCACGCCGGAATCGGGAACCGGCACCACGACGTCGGCGGGAACGTGGCTTTCGCGGGCCAGCTCGGCGCCGATGCTCTTGCGCGCCTCGTAGACGTTGCGGCCTTCCATCATGCTGTCGGGGCGCGCGAAGTAGATGTACTCGAATATGCAGAACCGATGCGGCGCCTTGTTGAACGGTTTCAGGCTGTGCAGCCCCTTGTCGTCGATGACGACGATCTCGCCCGGCTCGACGTCGCGCACGAACTTGCTGCCGATGATGTCGAGCGCGCAGGTCTCCGAGGCGAGGATCCACGCCTCGCCCAGCCGCCCAAGCACCAGCGGCCGCACGCCGGACGGATCGCGCACGCCGATCAGCTTCTTCTGGGTGATGGCAACCAGCGCATACGCGCCGACGATCTGGCTCAGCGCATCAGTCAGCCGGTCGACGACGCGGCCGTACTCGCTGATGGCGATCAGGTGGATGATGGTCTCGGTGTCGCTGGTGGATTGGAAGATGCAGCCGCGCTGCACCAGTTCCTTGCGGATTTGGTAGGCGTTGGTGAGGTTGCCGTTGTGCGCGATCGCCAGGCCGCCGAACTTGAAGTCGGCGAACAGCGGCTGCACGTTGCGCAAGATCGTGTCGCCGGTGGTCGAATAGCGCACGTGGCCGATGGCGACGTGACCGGACAACCTCGCCATCGTCTCCGGCGAGTTGAAGTTGTCGCCGACCAGCCCGAGCGCGCGATGGCTGTGGAACTGCTCGCCGTCGTAGGCGACGATGCCGGCCGCTTCCTGGCCGCGGTGCTGCAGCGCATGCAATCCGAGCACCGCGTGGGTGGCGGCGTCGGGCATGCCGTAGATGCCGTACAGCCCGCATTCCTCCTTCGGATGGTCGTCGTCCTCGGGGCGCAGGATGGCGGGCGGGAGCGGGTGCTGGATCATCGTGCGATGGCTCTCCGTCACCGGTCCTTGCTGCTGTCGATCAGCCGTTCCATGTCACGGCGTTCCTTCTCGCCGTATCCTACCACGTCGCCTTCGGATTGGCCCTTCGGTTGTGGCATCGGCAGGTCCTGGACCACCCTGCGCTTTCCGTCCGGCGCTGCGGCGGGCGGTTTCGCGGCCTTCTTGCCGGACCCGGGCTTGCCGGACTTGGTCGCCTTTTCGTCGGCGCCGCCGGCGAAGCCCTCGGGAATCAGCCGCGCCAGCAGCGCCGCGCCCGGCTTCACCAGCGCCATGGCGCGCGCCTCCTTGACGAATTTCGGCTGTTCCTTCATCGGATAGATGTAGTCGAACGCCAGATAGGCAACCAGCACGATCAAGGCGCCGCGCAGCAGCCCGAACAAAAAGCCGAGCGAACGATCGACGGCGTTCAGCGCGCTTTCGCGGATGCGCTTCGAGACCGTCCGCGTCAACAGCGACAGCAGCGTCAACGACACCACGAACAGCACGATGCCGGCGGCGAAGTCGGCGACGATGGCGTATTCGGTGAACTGGCGGGCGAACGGCCGCGCCAGGGGGAAGCCGTAGATGGTGGCGAAGATGGCGCCGACCCAGCCGACGATCGACAGCACCTCCTGGGTCAGGCCGCGGAAATACGCGAACACGGCCGAAGCGAGCAACACCGCGAAAATCCCGATGTCCAGCCAGTTGACCATCGGCGGCAGCTCGGCGGCCGCGGCAGCCGGACTACCCATGGCGGCGGCGCTCCGCCGCCGGCGTGGCGTTTTTCGCCACCGGCTTGGCGAACAGCATCAGCAGGTCCTCAAGGCGGGAGATTTCGGTGATCGTCATGATCCCGTCGCGGGCCTCCTTTTCAACCTTGCCCTTGTTGGCGCCGGCGCGCGCCTGCGCCGGCACGATGGCGCGCTCGAATCCGAGCTTGCCGGCTTCCTTCAACCGCGCGTCGGCGCGCGATACCGCCCGCACCTCGCCGGAAAGTCCGATCTCGCCGAACACCACCGCGCCGGTCGGCACCGGCACGCGACTGGTCGCCGACACCAACGCCGCGGCGACCGCGAGGTCCGCCGCCGGCTCGCTGATCTTCAGCCCGCCGGCGACGTTCAGATACACGTCGTTCGGTCCCAGCGCAAGGCCGCACCGGGCCTCCAAAACCGCCATCACCATCGCCAGCCGCCCGGAATCCCAGCCGACCACCGCCCGACGCGGGGTGCCGAGCGCCGAGGGAACGGTAAGGCATTGAATTTCAACGAGAACAGGCCGGCTGCCCTCGATCCCGGCGAACACGGCGGCGCCGCTCACCGGCGCGGCGCGGTCGGCCAGGAACAGCGCCGACGGGTTCCGCACCTCGGCGAGGCCGAGATCAGTCATCTCGAAGACGCCGATCTCGTCGCTCGGACCGAAGCGATTCTTCACCGCGCGCAGAATGCGGAACTGGTGGCCGCGCTCGCCTTCGAAGTACAGCACTGTGTCGACCATGTGCTCGAGCACGCGCGGCCCGGCGATCAGGCCTTCCTTGGTGACGTGGCCGACGAAAATCAACGCGAAGCCGCGCCGCTTGGCGAGCCGTATCAGCTCCTGCGCCGAGGCGCGCACCTGCGCCACCGTGCCCGGCGCCGATTCAAGATTGTCGAGATACATGGTCTGGATCGAATCGATGATCACGAGGTCCGGCCCGTCGGCGTCGTCGAGGGTGGCGGCGATGTCGCGCACCGAGGTCGCCGACGCCAGCGCCACCGGCGATTCCGCGATGCCGAGGCGCTCGGCGCGCAGCCTGAGCTGGTCCACCGCCTCCTCGCCGGAGACGTAGGCGCAACGCATGGTCTGGGCCAGCGACGCTGCCACCTGCAGCATCAAGGTCGACTTGCCGATGCCGGGGTCGCCGCCGACCAGCACCGACGAGCCCGGCACCATGCCGCCGCCGGTGACGCGATCGAACTCGCCGATGCCGGTGACCCGGCGCGGCCGCCGCTCGCCGGCGCCCTTCAGGCCCTCGAAGGTAATCTTGCGGCCCTTCCGCGAACCCAGCCCCTTCGGCGCGCTCTCCGGCGCCGCTTCCTCGGCGAGCGAATTCCAGGCGCCGCAGCTTTCGCAGCGGCCGGCCCACTTCGGCGCGCTGGCGCCGCACGACTGGCAAACGTATTGGGCGGCTTTACGGGGCAAGGCGGGGTGTCCTCCGGACGCGACGGCGCCGCGGCGCTGATCAGTGCATAGCACATCGGACGGGACACCAGAAGATCAAAAAGTGAACAACCGGGGCGGACCCTAGGCGCACCGCGGGTTGCGCCGCCCGCCGGCGCGGTTGAGGCGCGGCCCGGGAACGCCATTGCCGGCAGCCAATTGGCGGGCGATTCCCTGGCCGGCGCGACCGCTACTTGCGGATTGCCATCTTGATCGGCCCCTCGGCGCGGCCGTGGATGAACTGATCGACGTAAGCGTTGCCGGAGGTGTCGATGTCGGCGGTCGGACCGGCCCAGATGATCCTGCCGTCGTAGAGCATGGCGATGCGGTTGGCGATCTTGCGCGCGCTCACCATGTCGTGGGTGATCGAGAGCGCGGTCGCGCCGACCTCGCGGGTGATCTTTATGATCAAGTCGTTGATCACGTCGGCCATGATCGGATCGAGGCCGGTCGTCGGCTCGTCGAAGAAGATGATCTCGGGATCGGCGGCGATGGCGCGGGCGAGCGCGACGCGCTTCTGCATGCCGCCGGAAAGCTCCGCCGGACGCAGGTCGCCGACTTCCGGCGCCAGTCCGACCTGGGCCAGCTTGGCGGTGGCGATTTCCCTGCCTTCCTTGCGGTCGACGCGCTTCTGGGCCAACAGCCCGAACGATACGTTCTCCCACACCGGCAGGCTGTCGAACAGGGCGGCACCCTGGAACAGCATGCCGAATTTGCGGTTGACCTGCTCGTGGGTCTCGGCCTTGGCGCCGACGACCTCGACGCCGTCGACCTGGATCGAGCCGCCGTCGGCCTTCAACAGGCCGAGCACGCACTTGATGGAGACCGATTTGCCGGAGCCGGAGCCGCCGATGACGACCACGGACTCGCCCTCGGCCACGTCGAGGTCGAAGCCGTCGAGGACTACTTTGGCGCCGAACGACTTCTTGACGCCGCGCATCCTGATCTTTGGTTGTTTCTCGTTCATGGCCGCGCGCGTTCCATGGCGTCAGTTGGCGAAGAAGATCTCGGTCAGGATGTAGTCGAAGCTGAGGATCAGGATCGACGCCGAAACCACGGCGTTGGTGGTGGCGGCGCCGACGCCCTCGGCGCCGCCCTTCGAGTTGTAGCCGTGGTAGCAGCCCATCAGGGTGACGATGAAGCCGAACACCGACGCCTTGACCAGGCCGGAAATGACGTCGTGGGCCTCGAGGAAATCCCAGGTGTTCTGCAGGTAGATCGACGGGTTGAACCCCAGCTTGTAGACGCTGACGATGTAGCCGCCGAACACGCCGATGACGTCGGCCACCAGCACCAGAAACGGCATCATGGTAAAGCCGGCGATCAGACGCGGCGCCACCAGATACTTCATCGGGTTGGTCGACAGCGTGGTCAGCGCGTCGATCTGCTCGGTGACCCGCATGGTGCCGAGTTCGGCGGCCATGGCGGCGCCGATGCGGCCCGCCACCATCAGGCCGGCGAGCACCGGGCCGAGCTCGCGGGTGATCGACAGCACCACCACGTTGGCGATGGCGCCTTCGGCCGAGAACCGGGCGAAGCCGGTATAGCTCTGCAGCGCCAGCACCATGCCGGCGAAGATGGCCGTCAATCCGACGACCGGCAGCGAGTAATAGCCGATCTCGACCATCTGGCGGCCGATGATGCGGAAATAGAACGGCGGGCGGAAGCAATGCGAAATTCCGTCCAAGGTGAAAATCGAAATCCGCCCGACGGTGGCCAGGAACGCCAGAAATACCCGCCCGATCGGTTGCAGGACGTTCATGGCCGGGTTCAGGCGCCGCCGACGTAGGCGCGATGGTAGCGCGCGCCCAAGCCGGTGAGGATCTCGTAGCCGATGGTGCCGGCTTCGGCGGCGACGCGGTCGACGGGATTGTGCGGGCCGATCAGGTCGACGGTTGCGCCGACCATCGCCACATTTTCGGGAACGCCGGTGACGTCGAGGGTAATGAGATCCATGGAAACCCGCCCCACGACCGGCACCGGACTATCGCCGATGTAGCCGGTCCCCCTGTTGCTGAGGGATCTCAGATATCCGTCCGCGTATCCCACCGGAACGGTCGCGATCCGGCCCGGCCCCTCGATGCGGTGGGTCGCACCATATCCAACGGTCTGGGGGGTGTCAACGCGCCGCACCTGGAGGATTTTCGCTTGCAGGCGAACGACTTGCGTCATCGGATTGGGCTCGGACATTTGCGGCGCGACGCCGTACAGCGCGACCCCCGGACGGGCGACGTCGAAGTGGAAATCAGCGCCCAGGAAGACGCCGGCGGAGTTGGCGAGCGACGCCTTGCCGATCGGCAGGTGCCGGCGAATTTCCGTAAATGCGGCGAGCTGGTCGCGGTTCTTCGCGTGGCTGCGCTCGTCGGCGCAGGCGAGGTGGCTCATCACCACGCGCACCTCGAGGCCGTCGAGGCGCGCCGCGTCGTCGGCAAGCGTGTCGAGTTCGTCCGGCGGCAGGCCGAGGCGCAGCATGCCGGTGTCGGCGTGCAGCCAGCATGCCAGCTTTTTGCCGCGCCGCTTGCCGTGGTCCCGCCACGCGGCGATCTCGCCGAGCGAGCCGAGGGCCGGGGTGAGATCGTGCTCGGCGTAGGCGTCCTCGGCGCCGGGCAGCAGGCCGTTGAGGACGACCACGGTGGCGTCGGGCCCGAGCACCCGCCGCGCCCGCATGCCTTCGGCCACGTGGGCGACGCAGAACGTCCAGCAACCGGCGGCGGCGAGCACCGGCGCCACCTCCTCGAGCCCGAGGCCGTAGGCATCGGCCTTGACCACGGCGGCCGCCTCGGCCGCGCCGAGGCGCCGTCGCAGCAGCCGATAGTTGGCGGCGACGGCGCCCAAATCGATGGTGAGGACGGCACCCGCCAGCTTTGCGGAAATCTCGATCGGGGCGGAGGAGCGCGGCATGGCCCCGGATCAGGCGTCGAAGGTGTCTTCGAGACTATGGTGCCGGTCGAGGTCGGCGAAGCGGGTGAAGGCGCCGTGGAACAGCAATTGGCGGTCGCCAATCGGTCCGTGACGCTGCTTGGCAACGATGATGTCGGCGAGGTTGGCGACCTTGGCCTTGGCGTCCTCCCACTTCTCCATGCGGCGGTTGAAATCGGCCTCATCCTCGTCGGCGCGGTGGCCGGGCTTCTTGCGCTCCAGGTAATATTCCTCGCGGTAGATGAAGACGACCACGTCGGCGTCCTGCTCGATGGAGCCGGATTCGCGCAGGTCGGAAAGCTGCGGCCGCGGCGGCTCGCGCTGCTCGACGGCGCGGCTGAGCTGGCTGAGCGCCAGCACCGGCACGTTCAGCTCTTTGGCCAGTGTCTTCAGGCCGCGGGTGATTTCGGACACCTCCTGCACGCGGCCGTCGTTGCGAGAGGTCGAGACGGCCGAAATCAATTGCAGGTAGTCGACCACGATCAGGCCGAGATTGTGCTGGCGCTTCAGGCGCCGGGCGCGGGTGCGCAACGCGCTGACGGTAAGCGCCGGGGTGTCGTCGATGAAGATCGGGATATTGTGCAGCGTCTGGCTGGCGGCGGCGAGGCGGCTGAACTCGTCGTTCGACAGCTCGCCCTTGCGCATGCGGTCCGACGAGATGTTTGACTGTTCGGAGAGGATGCGGCTGGCCAACTGTTCGGCCGACATTTCCAACGAGAAGAACCCGACCACCGCGCCCTCGCGCGCCTCGGTATGGCTGTAGGTGTAGGCGGCGTTGTAGGCGATGTTGGTGGCGAGCGCGGTCTTGCCCATCGCCGGGCGTCCGGCCAGGATCACCAGGTCCGACTTGTGCAGGCCGCCGAGCAGCTTGTCGATGTCGGTGAAGCCGGTGGCGACGCCGGCCAAGCCGCCTTCGCGTTCATGGGCGGCCTTCGCCATGTCGATGGCCGACACGACCGCGTCCTTGAATGGCATGAAGCCGCCCTCGTATTCGCCGGTGACGGCGAGGTCGTAGAGGTTCTGCTCGGCGGTCTCGATCTGGTCGGTGGCGGTCTCCTCGACGTCGCCGCCGTAGGCGCGGTTGACCACGTCCTCGCCGAGCGCGATCAGCTCGCGTTTGAGATAGAGGTCATAGACGAGGCGGCCGTATTCGCCGGCGTTGATGACGGTGACCGCCGAGGCGGCCAGCTCCGCCAGATAGGCGGGGCCGCCGATGTCGGTAAGGCCCTCGTCGGCCTCGAAATAGCGCCTGAGCGTCACCGGGTCGGCGATCTGGCCGCGTTCGATCAGCTTCGCTGCGGCCTCGAAAATGCGGCCGTGCGGCGCGTAGGCGAAGTGCTGCGGCCGCAGGAACTCGGTTACCGTCTCGAACGCGCGATTGTTGACGAAGATGGCGCCGAGCAGCGACTTTTCCGCCTCGACGTTGTGGGGCATGGTGCGGAACGACGGGCCGCTCCCGGGTGACCGGGCCGCGTCGGCGTTGCGTTCTGTGGCGGCCCCCCCGCTGGGATTCGTTGCCGTGGTCGTTGCCATCGCGCGACCCTAAAAAAAATCCGAAACCGCTGCTACGGACTCACAATGAGGATAACGGGGATAAAAGACATTTTCCGGCTTCGGCGGGGGACCCGGCAAGGCGTTTGCCGAAACGCCCGCGTTCGCGCGCGTGACGCGGCGGCGAAAAAAATTTGACTGCGTTCCTTAGCGACGCGAAATGCGGTGTCGAGTCGCGGCACTGGCGGAATAAAATCGTTGGCGAAGGAAGCGGCGCGCCGGTCGTTCAGGCGGCACGCGAGCCGTGGCGGCGGACGTTGGCGTGGGCGTGCGCCTCGCCGGCGTCGAATATATAGTCGCGGGTCAGCGGTACCGTTTCCTGGCGTCTGGCGAGTTGGATCTGGAACACGGTGGTGGCGAGATGGCGGAATGACACTTCGCTGATCGCGAGATAGTATTCCCACATGCGGCAGAACCGCTCGTCGTAGAGGGCCTTGGCCTTGTCGCGGTTGCGCGCGAACCGTTGCCGCCAATGGCGGAGCGTCTCGGCGTAGTGCAGCCGCAGCACCTCGATATCGGTGGTCCACAGCCGGTTCTTCTCGATCGCCGGCATCACCTCGCTGAGCGCCGGGATGTAGCCGCGCGGGAAGATGTAGCGGTCGATCCACGGGTCGGTGGTGCCCGGCCCATCGCTGCGGCCGATGGTGTGCAGCAGCGCCACGCCGTCCGGGTTCAGCAGGTCGTGAACCTGGGCGAAATAGCGTTTGTAGTGGTCGATGCCGACGTGCTCGAACATGCCGACCGAGACGACGCGGTCGAAGGCGCCGGTCTGTTCGCGGTAGTCGCGCAGGTGGAAACGCACGCGGTCGGAAAGTCTCTGGTCGCCGGCTCGCGCCTCGGCCGCCTTCTGCTGTTCGGACGACAGCGTCAAGCCGGTCACGTCAACGCCGAATTCACGGGCCAGATAAAGCGCCAACCCGCCCCAGCCGCAACCGATGTCGAGCACCGTCATCCCCGGCTTCAACAAAAGTTTGGCGGCGATCAGGCGCTTCTTTTCGGCTTGTGCGCGTTCCAGCCCGATGCCGGGCTGGACGAAATAGGCGCACGAATACTGCTTGTCGGAATCCAGGAACAGGTCGTAGAGCGCGCCGGTCAAATCGTAGTGGTGGGCGGCATTGGCGCGCGCCCGCTCGATCGGGTTGAACTGCCGGACCGGCCGCAGCAGCTGGTAAAGTCCCGCCTTCCAGCCGGACAGGCCGGAGCGGCCGAGCGCCTCCATGTTGATGCCGATCAATTCCATCAGGTCGTAGATGTCGGCAGCGACGACGCTGAGCCGGCCGTCCATGTAGGCCTCGCCGAAACCGCGCGACGGGTTGAAGAACAACTGGTGATGCAGCGCCCGGTCGTGCAGGCGCACGGTGGCGGCCGGACCCGCGGTTCCCTCGAACACGTGGTGTTTTCCGTTGGCGTCGATGACGGTCAGCGAGCCAACCGAGATCAGATGATCGAGCAGGCGGGCCAGCAACATTGCCTGCATCCCTTGCCTGGCGGCGAACCTCCGGTCCGCCCGATTGCCGATGTCGGCGCCGTTTTAACCGAGCGACCTTGCGCCAAAGGATACATCCCATGGCGCACCGGACGCAATAATCGCGAGCAGTGATGAACCGCCAAACGAAACGGCGCGCCGGCCATGGCGCGCCGTCCGGGTGGCGCCGGCCGGACGCCGGTCTAATCAGATTTCTTGGTTTTTTTCGCCGGCTTGCCGGCGTCGCCCTGGCTCGCCTCGTCGGCTGCCGCGTCCTTCGCGGCGGCTTCGGCCTCGGCCTCGGCTTTCGGGCCGGCGCCTTCCTCGAAGAACTTGGCCGCCAATTCGGCCGCGGCCGCGGCCTCGGCCGCCTCGACATCCTTGCCCTTGCGCGGGCGTGCGGCTTCCTCGGCGGCTTCGGCGGCGGCGCCGGTCAGCACCGCCTTGCCGGTCTTGGCCTGGACCTTCGCCTCGTCTTCGGAACGCGCGATGTTGGCGGTCACCGTGACCGCCACTTCCGGATGCAGCAGCACGCGCACCGGGTAAAGACCGAGCGCCTTGATCGGGTTCTGCAGTCCGACCTGCGGGCGGGTGATGGTGACGCCGGCCCCGGAGACGGCGACGGCGATATCGCGGGCGTTGACGGAGCCGTAAAGCTGCCCGGCGTCGCCGGCCTGGCGGACGATGACGACGCTCAGACCGTCCAACTTTTCACCCAGCTTCGCAGCCTCGGTGCGGCGCTCCAGATTGGTCGCTTCGAGTTGGGCGCGCCTCGCTTCGAACTGCTTCTTGTTCTCCTCGGTGGCGCGCAACGCCTTCTTCTGCGGCAACAGGAAGTTGCGGGCATAGCCCGCCCGCACGTTCACCACGTCGCCCATCTGGCCGAGCTTTTCGATCCGTTCCAGCAAAATGACTTCCATCGTTCGATGCTCCTTGAAGCCGGCTCACGCCGCTAGTCGGTGACCGCCGGGGGTCCGCCAGCCGATCCCCCGGCCGGGGGGCCGGCGAAACGCTGACGTACTCCGAACCATTGTTCGACGACGCCGAGGCCGGCGACCGCCACCATCGCCCAACCCGACAGCAGCAGCACCAGGTAGAAGGCCGCCAGGACCAGGCCCCTGTAGGCCACCCGACGGGCCAGCGTGTGCGCGACGGCGAGGCCGACCAAGAAGAATGGGACCGCCAGCACCATCGCCAGGTTGCGCCCCGTATACTGCATATCGCCCGATCCGATCAACGCCGATGCGGCGGCGCCGACCAGGGGCCACGAAATCCACTGTGGCAGGATCGTTTCGGCGTAGGCGGGCGTCGGCCTGAGGCCGCGATTCATGCGCACCAGGATGGCCTGCGCCAGCGCGGCGTTGACGACGCTCATGATCAGCCACGAACCGCCAACCGCGCCCGGAAACAATGGCGCCATGACGGCCACCGTGCGGGCGCGCTGGCCGTCGCCGAGGTGCGGCGCCATGGCGTGCAGGAGTTCGTCGAGGCGGAGCGAAATCATGCCCAAAAAGCCGCGCTCGCCGCCGGCGTTGGTGATCGCGACGATCGCCAACATGGCCGCCGCCAACAGCGTCAACCAGCTCAGCGCCTCGCCGACCGGATACCATTCGGTCTGGCCGCCGGGGCCGGTCGGCCGCTGTAGCAATACCTGCTTGACCAGCAACCAGGCGGGCAGGGCTTGCATCAGGCCGAACACGCCGGCGATGAACGCGCCGCCGAACAAGCCCGAGGTCATGAAGCCGACCGCCGCCGCGATCGCCACGGCACGCGGACCGATCGCCAGACCCGCCATGAACAGCGGCAGCGACGCCAAATAGACGATGATCAGCGAACCCGGCGCGCGCGTCAGGAAGGCGAGCGCGGAAGCGGCGCTGAGGACGCCGGCGCCGATGGCAAACAGCGATTCCTTGGACATCGCCTTCTCCTCGCGCCGCCCGCCGTCCTCGCCGGCCCGACACCGCGGCGCCGCCCCTCGATCCGATCATTACTTTATGAGATAGGGCAACAAGGCGAGAAACCGGGCCCTCTTGATCGCGCGCGCCAGTTCCCGCTGCTTCTTGGACGACACGGCGGTAATGCGGCTGGGCACGATCTTGCCGCGCTCCGACGTGAACCGCGAAAGCTGCCGGATGTCCTTGTAGTCGATCTTCGGCGCATTCGGACCCGAGAACGGGCACGATTTCCGACGCCGGAAGAACGACGGCCGGCGCGGTCCGCCGCCGCCGCCACCGCCGCCGCCGCTGCCGCCACGCGCGAAGCTCATGCGTTGCCTCCGTCGTCCTTTTGCGCGCCGCCGGGGCTAGGGCCCGCCTCGGCGGACGGCATGCGGTGGTCGCGCGGGCGGCGGTCGTCGCGTGGGCGGCGATCGTCGCGCGGGCGGCGGTCGTCGCGGCCGCCGCGTCGCCCGCCGCGCTCGTCGCCGCGATCCCTGTTGCGCAACACCGCCGACGGGCCTTCCTCGAGCGCCTCCACCCGGGTGGTCAGGTAACGGATGACGTCCTCGTTGATGCGCATCTGGCGCTCCATCTCGGCGATCGCCGGCGGCGGCGCGTCGATGTTGAGGAGCACGTAGTAGCCCTTGCGGTTTTTCTTGATCTTGTAGGCGAGCGTACGAAGGCCCCACGACTCCTTCTTCGGGATGGAGCCGCCCATGTCGGTGATGAGTTTTTCGAAGCTCTCGGTCAGACTGTCGACCTGGGCCGGGGATACGTCTTGGCGCGCGATGAACACGCTTTCGTAAAACGGCACGTTGCGATCTCCCTTCGGATTGTCTCAGCCCGCGCCGACGCCGACGGGCATAGCCGGAATGGGTCCGGCAGGAAGCTATGTCAAAGCCGGCGCACTATACACAATTGCAAGTGTGAGGCAAGCCGCGCCTCGGCGCGCGCGCCCGGCAACGGAGGCGGTGGCGCTTTGCCGCGACGCCGCTTAAAGTGGCGGCAGGAGCGAGGTCCCGGGACTGGCCCGAGAGGCAAGCCCAGGGCTCGGCATAAGGAGGTGCGATCGGCGATGTCGCGCGCATTCGTGTTTCCCGGCCAGGCCAGCCAGGCGGTCGGCATGGGCCGCGCGGTGGCCGCGGCCTTTCCGGCCGCCCGCGAGGTGTTCGAGGAAATCGACGACACCCTCGGCCAAAAACTGTCGACTCTGATGTTCGAGGGGCCCGAGGACGAACTCACGCTCACCGAGAACGCGCAACCGGCGATCATGGCGGTGTCGCTTGCCGTGACGCGGGTGCTGGTCCGCGACGGCGGCCTCGATCTGGCGGCAGCGGCGGCGTTTCTCGCCGGCCATTCGCTGGGCGAATATTCGGCGCTCGCCGCCGGCGGCAGCCTCGGCCTCGCCGACACCGCGAGACTGCTGAAGATCCGCGGCCGCGCCATGCAGCAGGCGGTGCCGGTCGGGCAAGGGGCGATGGCGGCGCTGATGGGTCTCGATCTCGATGCCGCCGACGCGGTCGCCAAGGAGGCGGCGTTGGGCGAGGTATGCCAGGCCGCCAACGACAACGCGCCGGGACAGGTGGTCGTCTCCGGCAGCGCCGGCGCCGTCGCCCGCGCCGTCGACATCGCCAAGTCAAAAGGCGCCAAGCGTGCGATCATGCTGCCGGTGAGCGCGCCGTTCCATTGCGCGCTGATGGCGCCGGCCGCCGACGCCATGGCCAAGGCGCTGGCCGAAGTTGCGATGTCGCCGCTGGCGGTGCCGCTGGTCGCCAACGTCACCGCGCGGCCGGTGACGGCGCCGGCCGAAATCCGCGAGTTGCTGGTCGAACAAGTGACCGGCATCGTGCGCTGGCGCGAAAGCGTGCTCCACATGAAGGAGCAGGGCGTAACGCATATCGTCGAGATCGGCGCCGGCCGGGTGCTGGCCGGGCTGTGCAAGCGCATCGACGGCGATCTCGCCTGCGTGTCCATCGGCACGCCGGAGACGATCGAGGAATTTATGAAGACGCTGTAGGGGAACGGCCATGTTCGATCTGAAGGGAAAGGGTGCGCTGGTCACCGGCGCCTCGGGCGGCATCGGCGGCGCCATTGCGCGCGCGTTGCACGCCCAAGGCGCGCGCGTGGCGTTGTCGGGCACCCGCGCCGACGCGCTCGACGCGTTGGCCAAGCAGCTTGGCGACGGCGCTTATCCGGTCTCGGCGGACCTTAAGACCGCCGCCGGCGCGGAGACGCTTGCCAAGGACGCGGAAAAGGTCTTGAGCGGCGTCGACATCCTCGTCAACAACGCCGGGCTGACCCGCGACGGTCTGGCGCTTCGGATGAAGGACGAGGACTGGCAGACCGTGCTCGACGTGAATCTCACTGCCGGTTTCAGGCTGGCGCGGGCGTGCATGCGCGGGATGATGAAGAAGCGCTGGGGGCGGATCATCGGCATCGCCTCGGTGGTCGGCGTCACCGGCAATCCGGGGCAGGCCAACTACGCCGCCTCGAAGGCCGGCATGATCGGTTTCTCGAAGGCGCTGGCCCAGGAAGTGGCGAGCCGCGGCATCACCATCAATTGCGTCGCGCCGGGCTTTATCGCGACCGCGATGACGGCCGGGCTGACCGACGCCCAGAAGCAGGAGCTCACGGGACGCATTCCGTGCGGCCGCCTGGGAGAGCCCGAGGACGTTGCCGCGGCCTGCGTGTTTCTGGCCAGCGACGAGGCGGCCTACGTCACCGGTCAAACCTTGCATGTAAATGGCGGAATGGCGATGATATGAACCGACCGGCCGGGCCCCGGTTAGGGCGCCGGCCAGGGCCGGCGACAGCACCGGAAATCGAGCCGGTAGGGCGCTGGCCAAGGCCGCCAAAGTATGTTAGGTAGCGGCTCTTTTTTGGCCGCGCATCAAGCGATGGCGGCGCCTGGGGGCACCCGAGTGCGGGGATTCACAACCGAATAAGTCGAGGATCAAGACTATGAGTGACGTTGCCGAGCGCGTGAAAAAGATCGTTCTGGAGCACCTGGGAGTCGAAGAGTCGAAGGTGGTCGAGAACGCGAGCTTCATCGACGATCTGGGCGCCGACAGCCTGGACACCGTGGAACTGGTAATGGCTTTCGAAGAAGAATTCGGTTGCGAAATCCCGGACGAGGAAGCCGAGAAGATTTTGACCATCAAGGATGCGATCAAATTCATCGAGACCCACGCCTCTTAGATCTTAAACGGCTGGGCCGGGTTTGCGCCTCCCGGCGCCACCCCACCAGGGGTTCGTAACGTCGGCAAAATTCGCGGATTGATATGAGACGAGTGGTGGTCACCGGCTTGGGCTTGGTCACGCCTCTTGGTTGCGGCGCCGGCGCGACCTGGGAAAACATCCTCGCCGGCAAATCAGGCATCCGCGCCATCCAGGCGTTCGACGTCAGCGACCTGCCGGCCAAGATCGCCGGCCAGGTTCCGATGGGCGACACCAAGGCCGGATTGTTCAACGCCGACGACTGGATCACGCCCAAGGACCAGCGCCGCATGGACAACTTCATCGTCTATGGACTGGCGGCCGCCGTGCAGGCGGTCGAGGACTCCGGCTGGAAACCCGAGCGCGAAGAGGACTGTGTGCGTACCGGCGTGCTGATCGGCTCCGGCATCGGCGGCCTGAACGAGATCGCGCAGACCGCGGTTATGGTCGAAAACGGCAACGCCCGGCGCGTCAGCCCGTTCTTCATCCCGGCCTCCCTGATCAACCTCGTCAGCGGCCACGTCTCCATCCGCTACAAATTCAAGGGGCCGAACCACTCGGTGGTGACGGCGTGCTCGACAGGCGCGCACGCGATCGGCGACGCCGCCCGCCTGATCATGTGGGACGACGCCGACGTGATGGTCGCCGGCGGCGCCGAAGCCGCGGTGTGCCGGTTGGGCGTCGCCGGGTTTTGCGCGGCGCGCGCACTATCCACCCACTTCAACGACACGCCGGAGAGGGCTTCGCGGCCGTGGGACAAGGATCGCGACGGCTTCGTCATGGGCGACGGCGCCGGCGTGCTGGTGCTCGAAGAGTTCGAACACGCCAAAAAGCGCGGCGCCAACATCCTGGCCGAGGTCGTCGGCTATGGCCTTTCCGGCGATGCCCACCACATCACCGCGCCGGCCGATGACGGCAGCGGCGCACAGCGGTGCATGGAAATGGCGTTGAAGCGGGCCGGCGCGAATCCCGAAGACATCGACTATATCAACGCCCACGGCACCTCGACGCCGCTCGGCGACGACATCGAGCTGAGAGCCGTGCAGCGGGTGTTCGGCGAGTCCGCCAACGGATTGAAGATGTCGTCCACCAAGTCGGCGATCGGGCACCTGCTCGGCGCCGCCGGCTCGGTCGAGGCCATCTTCTCGATCCTGGCGATGCGCGACGGCGTGGCGCCGCCGACGCTGAATCTGGATAATCCGTCGGTCGATTGCGCGATCGACTTGGTGCCGCACCATGCCAAGGCGACGCCGATCAAGATGGCGCTTTCGAACTCGTTCGGCTTTGGTGGCACCAACGCGTCGCTGGTCTTCAAGGCCGTGAACTGACGGCCCCATGGGCCGCCCCCTTAAGATCGTCGCCGCCATCGTCGCGCTGCTGGCGGTGGCCGGCGGCGCGCTGGCGGCATGGGGGTACAATGCCTACATCAGCCCCGGGCCGTCGACGGCGCCGGTCACCGTGATCATCGAACGCGGCACCGGCACCAACGGTATCGCCCGCGCGCTCTACGGGGCCGGCGTGCTGGCCGAGCCGCTGGTGTTCCGCCTCGTTGCCCGCTGGGGGAGCGGCGCGCCGCTGAAGGCCGGCGAGTACGAATTCGCCGCCGCCATCACGCCGAAAGCGGCGATCGAGCTGATGCGCAGCGGCCGCACGGTGGTGCGCCGGCTGACCGTCGTCGAGGGCCTGACGGTGGCCGACGCGATGGCGCTGCTGACCGGCGCAGCCGGCCTCTCGGGCAAACTGCCGGCGGCGCCGCCGGAGGGCTCGCTGCTGCCAGAGACCTATCATTTCTCCTACGGCGACAAGCGCGAGCAGCTATTGCGGCGGATGCAGGACGCGATGCGCGACTTGGTCGAGAACCTGTGGCGCAACCGCAGCCCCGAGGTGCCGCTGATGACGCCCGGCCAGGCGGTGATCCTGGCCTCGATCGTCGAGAAGGAGACCGCCAAGCCGGCGGAACGGCCGCGCATCGCGGCGGTGTTCCTGAACCGATTGAAGCGGAAGATGCGGCTGCAATCGGACCCGACGGTCGTCTACGGACTCACCCAGGGCGCCGCGCCCCTGGGCCGCGCCTTGACGCGGGCCGATCTGAAGCAGCCGTCGCCCTACAACACCTATTTGATCGACGGCCTACCGCCGACGCCGATCAGCAATCCCGGCAGCGCGTCGCTCGAGGCGGTATTGCGGCCGGCCGCCACCGAAGATCTGTATTTCGTCGCCGACGGCTCCGGCGGCCACGTCTTCGCGACGACCCTCGAGGAGCATAACCGGAACGTCGCCAAGTGGCGCAAGCTCAACAAGAACGGCGGCGACGGCCGGCAATAAAACGCCGTCGGCCGGCCTATTCCTTCGCCGGCGCCACTTTGAGGATCGGATCCGTCCACGCCGGCGGCAGCGCGCCGAGCAGCCATGCCAGCGCGTACATCGGCCATGGAAACGCGATCCTAGCCTTGTCGCCGGCGAGGCCCTTGGCGATGATCCGCGCCGCCTTGTCGGCGTCCATGATCATCGGCATCGGGAACTTGTTGGTCGCCGTCATCCGCGACCGCACGAAGCCGGGGCACACCACCGACACCCGGATGCCGTCCTTGCCGAGCCAGCCGCGCAGCGCCTCGCCGTAGGCCTTGACCGCCGCCTTCGAGGCCGAGTACGCCGGCGTGCCGGAGATGCCGCGGAAGGCGGCGATCGAGCTGACGATGGCGATCTGGCCGTGGCCGCGGCCGCGCATCGCGTCGATCGCCGGCCACACGGTGTTGAGGACGCCGGCGAGGTTGACGGCGAAGATGTCGCGGCACTGCGCCTCGCTCTCGCCCCGGCCGCCGGTGCCGGCGGAGACGCCGGCGTTGGCGATCACGAGATCGAGCGGACGGCGCGCATCGGCGGCCTCGATCCAACGGCGCATGGCGTCGCGGTCGGCGACATTGACGACGGCGGCATCGACGTCGGCGCCGGCGCCCCGGCACGCCGCGGCGACCGCCTCGAGGCGGCGCCGATCGCGGCCGGAAACGGCGAGGAAACGCCCCGGGCCGGCGTAATGCCTGGCCAGCGCCTCGCCGATGCCGCTGGAGGCGCCGGTGATCAGGATGGCATCGGGGTTGCGGATCGGGTCGCCCATGAAGCCATAGTTTATATGGCGGAATGCCGCGAATGACGAGTTGTTCCGGTTGTTGCCGCCGGCCGCCAGCGTATAAACTCCAGGCGCAGCCAATGACGGAGGCCGCGTGTCCATCTCGTCGATGACCGGATTTGCCCACAGCGAGGGCCAAAGCGGCGCCCACGCCTGGACGTGGGAGATCAAAAGCGTCAACAGCCGCGGCCTCGACGTGCGCTGCCGCCTGGCGCCCGGCTTCGAGAACCTGGAGCAGACGGTGCGCGATCGCGTCGCCGCCCGCTGCAAGCGCGGCAACGTCTCGGTAACCCAGGGCTTCACCTGGCATAAAGGCGAGAGCGGCTTCCGCGTCAATCATGCCATGCTCGGCGAATTGCTGGCGGCGTTGCCGCAAATCCGCCTGCAAGTCCCGGAGGCCGGCGTGCCGAGCATCGACGGTCTGCTCGGCTTGCGCGGCGTTCTCGAACCGATCGACGATAAAATCGACGACGACGAGCGCCAATTGCTGGTGGCGGCGATGCTGGCCGACCTCGATACGGCGTTGCAGGCGCTTTCGGCAATGCGCAGCGACGAAGGCGCGCGCCTCGCGCCGACGCTGCAATCGCGGCTCGATGAGATCGGCCGGCTGACCGATGCGGCGGAAAAGCTGGCGGCGATGCAGCCGGCGGCAATCCGCGAGCGGCTGAAGATGCAAGTGGAGACGTTGATCGCCGACGTGCCGGCGATCCCCGAGGAACGGCTGGCCCAGGAGGCGGCAATCCTGATGAGCAAGGCCGACATGCGCGAAGAGCTCGACCGGCTGAAGGCGCATGGCTCGGCGGCGCGCGAACTGATGCAAGTCGACGGCGCCGTCGGCCGCAAGCTCGATTTCCTGTGCCAGGAATTCAACCGCGAGGCCAACACGCTGTGCTCGAAGGCGCAGGACGTCGAGTTGACCCGCATCGGCATCGAGCTGAAGGCCGCCATCGAGCAGCTCCGCGAGCAGGTGCAGAACATTGAGTAGCGACACCGCCAAGGGTACCGCGGTCATCCCCCGGCGCGGCTTGATGATGGTGCTGTCGTCACCGTCGGGCGCCGGCAAATCGACCATTTCCAGGGAACTGCTGAAGCGCGAGCCGCAGCTTTCGATGTCGGTCTCGATGACGACGCGGCCGAAACGGCCGGGCGAGGTCGAAGGAACGGATTACTTTTTTGTCGACAAAAAGACGTTCCAGGCCAAGGTCAAGGCCGGCGAGTTCCTCGAGCATGCCACCGTGTTCGACAATTCCTACGGCACGCCGAAGGGGCCGGTGCAGAAAGTGCTGAAGGCGGGCCGTGATGTGCTGTTCGACGTCGACTGGCAGGGAACCCAGCAACTGGCGCAAAGCGCGCCGCAGGACGTCGTCAGCGTCTTCATCCTGCCGCCGTCGATCGAGGAACTGGAACGCCGGCTGCACACTCGCGGCCAGGATTCCGACGCGGTGGTCCGCAAACGCATGGCCAAGGCGACATCCGAGATGAGCCACTGGGACGCGTACGACTACGTGATCGTCAACGAGGACGTCGCTATCAGCGTCGCTCGCGTGCAGGCGATCCTCGCCGCCGAGCGACTTAAGCGCCACCGTCAGGTGGGCCTCGGCGATTTCGTCCGCGGCCTTGGCGTCGGCGACTGATCGCCGGCGACCGGCGTCAACGGCCGTCGGCGCGCTCCGCGTAGGCGCGGGCCAGGGCGCAGAACTCCTCGACGCTCAGGTTTTCCGCCCGCGCCGTCGGCTCGATGCCGAGCGCCGGCAAATCAAGGCCCAGCCGCTTCAAGCTCGATCGCAGCATCTTGCGGCGCTGTCCGAACGCCGCCGCCGTTACCGCCTCCAGCGCCGACCACGTGGCCGGGGCCAGCGGCCGCGGCCGCGGCGCCAGCGACACAACCGTCGAGGCGACCTTGGGCGGCGGCGTAAACGCCTTTGCCGCGACATTGAACTCGATCGTCGCCTCGGCCAGCCATTGGGTGATCACGGACAACCGGCCATATTGTTTGTTCCCGGGCCGCGCCGTCAGGCGCTCGGCCACCTCTTTCTGGAACATCAGAGTCAGGCGCTCGAAGTCGCCGATCCGCGCCAGCCAGCCGAGCAGCAGCGGTGTCGCGATGTTGTAGGGCAGGTTGGCGACGATGCGGCGCGGCGACGGCGCCAGCGCCGCGACGTCGGTCGTCAATGCGTCCGCCTCGACGACGGCGAGCCGCCCCGGATACGCCGCGGCCAGCTCCGCCAATGCGGCAACGCAGCGAGCGTCGCGCTCGATCGCCGTCACCGAGCCGGCGCCGGCGGCGAGCAGGGCGCGCGTCAGCCCGCCGGGGCCCGGCCCGATCTCGACGACGTTGACGCGCGATAGCTCGCCGGCGGTTCGCGCGATTCGGCCGCAGAGGTTGCCATCCAGCAGAAAGTGCTGCCCCAGCGAGCGCCTGGCAGCGATGCCGAAGCGGCGGATGACGTCGCGCAGCGGCGGCAACTCGGGCGGCGCGTCGGCCGGCATCGCCGCCTCGATCCCGCCGTCCCTAAGCCGAGGCGCCGGAGCGCCGGTGCGCCATCGCCGCGGCCAGAGACAACGCCGCGATCAGGCTCGTCTCGCTGGCCTTGCCGGTGCCGGCGATGTCGAAGGCGGTGCCGTGGTCGGGCGACGTGCGCACGAACGGCAGCCCGAGCGTGACGTTGACGGCGCGGTCGAAGGCGAGCGCCTTGATCGGAATCAGCGCTTGGTCGTGGTACATGCACAGCGCCGCGTCGTAAGTCTTGCGCGCCGCGGGACTGAACAGGGCGTCCGGCGGCACCGGACCGAAGGCGGCGATGCCGGCGTTCTGCAACTGGCGGACCGCCGGCGCGACGATGTCGGCCTCCTCGGAGCCGAGAGCCCCGGCCTCGCCGGCATGGGGATTTACGCCGGCAATCGCCAGCCGCGGCCGGGCGACGCCGAAATCAGTGCGCAGCGCCGCCGCCGTGATCTTGCCGGCGGCGACAATGGCGGCCGTGGTCAGCCCGGCGAGCGCGTCCTTCAGGCGCTGGTGGATGGTCACCGGCACCACTTTCAGCGCATCGGCGGCCAGCATCATCACCGGCGGGGTGACGATGCCGGCCAGCGCCGCCAGGAACTCGGTGTGGCCGGGATGATTGAAGCCCGCTTGATAGAGAGTCGCCTTGTGGATCGGGTTGGTGACGACCGCCGCCGCATCGCCGGCCAGCGCGAGGGTGACCGCGGTTTCAATGGCGCCGGTGACCGCCGCGGCGTTGGCCGGGTCCGGCTTGCCGGGGCGGGACGGCGCGGCAAGCGTGATCGGCAGCACCGGCAGCGCCGCCGGGAATACCGCCGTCGCCTCGGCCGCCGCCGCGATGGCGCGCACCGGCACCCGCCAGCCGAGCCGGTCGGCCAGCGCCGCCAATCGCGCCGCGTCGTCGAGAACGAAGAATGCCGGCACGCCGTGGGCGCGGCGCCGCCACGCCTTGAGCGCGATCTCGCCGCCGATGCCGGCAGGTTCGCCCATGGTCAACGCCAGGGGGCGACCAACGGGCGACGCGCGGCGACCGCGCCCCCGAAGAGACTTTGCCCGCCCCTTCGCGCGCCCCTTGGTTCGTCGCTTGGAACGGCCGGCGGCGGTCGCCTTCATAGACGGATGTCCACGAAGGCGTTGCGCCTGAGGTCGCGGAGAAGCTGACGCGCCGCCATATCGAGACGCTCCTCGACGAGGCGATCGGTGACGCGGCTGCGGACTCCGGCTTTGTTCGGCGTATCCGTTTTGGTTTCATCGCGCCGGCACACCATCAACACGATGACGCCATCGTCGGTACGCAATGGCTGACTCGCAGTCATCACCGGCAAGGCCCGGATCAGGGAACGTTGCTGGGGTGCCAGCTTGTCGGTCGGAATGTCGCCGAGATTACCCGACATCGGCGAGCCGATCTCCTTGCTCGCCTTGTCTAGCTGTTCGCAGGACCGGGCTTTGGCGGCCACCCGCTTGGCGGCCTCGGTCGCCGTTGCAACCTCGGCCGGGCTGGCGCCCCTCTCGATGGGCAGAAATAATTGCTGGATGTTGACGATCGGCGACTGACGCGCTCCCTCGGCGACGCCTGCCGCCGTGCGCCGGTCGCGCAGGCGGAGGACGTAATATCCATCGGTGGCGCGGATCGGGGCCGACGTCTGGCCGGGCTGCAGGCTGGCGACGGCTGGATCCAGATACGGACCGAGCTGGCCGTGAACATTCCATCCAAGATCGCCGCCGTGATCGGCGGTCGCGCTTTTCGAGAAATTGCGCGCCAGCGCCTCGAAGCTGACGCCGCCTTTCATCTGCTCGATCAGACGGTTGGCCAGCGCCAGCACCTCGGCTTCGTTCGCGGTCCGGTCGACGGGTAAAAATATCTCCGACACCAGGAATTCGGGTTTGCCCCTGTTTTTCTCGACTTCGGCCAGCACTTCGTCGATTTCCTCGTCGCTGATCTGGATCGATGGACCGAAATTGCTGCCGATCAGCTTACCCCACAGCATTTCGGATTCGATTTGCCGGATCAGCGTCCTTTTCTCGATGTTTTTCCTCGCCAGCAGGGTGTCGATCTCGCCATCCTTGACTTCGTTGAGTTTTTCCAGCCGGCGGATCGCCTGTTGAATTTCCTTCTCCGTCACCGACACTTTTAGCCGCGCCGCCTCCTGCCGCTTCAATTCGTCGTCGATCAGGGTGCGCAAGACCTGCGGAGCGAGACGCCGACGGGTCTCGGCCGTTTCCGGCAGGCCGGCGAACGCCATCGCCAGCGACAGCCGCATGTTCAAATCGTAGACCGAGATGATCTGGTCGTTGACCACGGCGGCGATGCGCAGGGAATCCTGGGCATCGGCCCGGCCTGGGGCCAATAACGCCAGCAACGGCAATACGAAAAACAATCTTCGTATCATGACAATGCCGTGTGACCATTCCGGCTGCCGAAAGAACGCCGGATTTTACCATAAGGGCATCCAAAATCGCCGGGTAATCCGGCGCCGAGAGTCTCCGCCGCAGATCGGATCACGGGGAAATGCCCGTACGCACCTCGCCAAGCGTCTTCAGGACCACGCGAAAGGTGATCTGGTCGCTCGGTTTGACGTCGCGGTCTTCGTAAAACGTGCGACGGGCATCGGTGGTCAACACGAGGCATTCGTTTTCGAACACCAACTGGGCGCCGATGGCGCGCGTTTCGTTGGCGACGAGATCGTTGACGCCGGAGAAGGCAATCCGCCAGAACCGGTTCAACTGAGAGGTCGCCGAATAGACGATTTCCTCGCGCCCGGCGAACTCGCTATCTCGCTGGCTCTCGATGAACAGATAGTTGGCACTGACGTTGAGCGCCGGAACGCCGGCCGTCAACGCCACCTCGTTTCGACGCTGAGAAAGATTGTCGACGTCGAAGCGGGTCCGGTAGACCAGATTCATATATCGGCCGGGATTGATCTTCACGCGCCCGACAATGTCCGAGAAATTCTCTTCGAGGCCGGTTCCCGTGGCAAAAGTGTCGTCGCTACGGGGCCGATACGATTGACCGATGAAGAACGAGGTGCTGCCGCCGCCTTTGCCGTACACGCCCCACTTGATGCCGTAGTTGACGCGGGCGCCGCCCTCGATCCGATCGATGCCGGTGAACTTGTTCGGGCTGAACAGGTTGGTGTCGTCGAATTCGATTTCGCGGCTGTCCTCATTGGGGGTGTTGGGCGAGTTGCCGCCATTGGGGCTATAGGCGACGACCGCGATCGGCTCGACGACGTGGTTGAAGGTGGCGCCGCTCTTCACGAACGGATAGCGCCAATCCACCATCACCTGGGGCACGACGCGACCGCTGGCGCCGGTGAATTTGGTCTTGCCCGACCGCTCCAGCTCGTCGACGTGATAAAAATCGCCGTTGAGCGAGAACGACACCTTATAGGCGTCGCCGAGCGGCCCGATGAACGGCAGCCGCCAACCCGGCCTGATCGAAAGGCGGCGGGTATCGGAACCGCCGGTGCGGGTGATGGCTAACAAATTGACGTCGAGCACCGTCTCGCCGCCGAAGCGATCGGTTTCGCCAACGTGATTGTAATCGACCATCGGCAGCACCAGGGGCTCTAGCCCCGGGTCGTCCGTGGTCTGCAATCCCTGGAACGCATAAGCATTGGCCGAAAAGTAGTTGCGCCTGCGGAAACCCTCGACGAACAGCCGGCTATTCAGCGATTCCGGACTGCCGAAGCCGTAGCGCCGGAGATAGGTGTCGTCGGTGGCACGGTTGATGTCGAAGCCCAGCCGCCAGGTGTCGTCGAGATCGAACCGGCCTTTGGCGTCGATGTGGCCGCGAATTTCCCTTTCATGGTCGCCGCCGATCAGGCTGCCGGTGGCGTCAATCGTGCCGTTGCGGAATCGGTGGCGGTATTCGCCGATCGCACCCGAGCCCTCGTCGCTGGTCGCCAGCGCGGTGACGGTGGCGTCCTGGTGCGGCGAGATGTTGAAATAATAGGGAATCCGGACAATCGAACCGAGATCTGACGAGTGACCGATCGACGGTGCCAGGAATCCGGTCTTGCGCTTTACCGTCGGGTCGGGATGGGAGAAATACGGCGTATAAGCGACCGGCACCCCGAACACTTCCAGCCAGGCGTCGCGGTATTCAATGGTCTTCGTGTCGGCGTCGTGGACAATCTTCACCGCCTTGACCTGCCACAACGGCGGCCGAGTCGGGTCGGTCTTGCACAGGTTGCACGGCGAATAAACGCCCCGGCGCATCTCGATAATGGTGCCGCCGGACCTTCGGGCGCCGGCGGCGGCAAGCCGCGAGCGGTCGGTCAAGATGACGCCGATCGCCTCGATAGTGGCGTCGCGCAGATCGCCGGTAACTTCCATGCGGTCGCCGAAGATCCGTTCGCCGCCCGGCTCGGTCAGCGAGACATTGCCGGTCGCCGCAACGATATCGGTCTTCTGATTGTAGGTGACGGCGTCGGCGCGCAGCCGGCGTTGTCCGTGAATGATCTCGACGTTGCCGCTGGCGGTGACCAAGCCCTGTTCCTGGTCGAACATCATCTCGTCGGCGCTGAGGTGCACCGGCAGGTCGCGATCGGGCCGTGCCTTGTCGCCGCCGGGCACCGGCGGCGGGGCGCCGGGTGTCGGCGACGGTTGCGACGCGGCGGCCGGCACCGGCGCCGGTCCGGCGACGGTGCCTTGGCCATACGGTCCGGGGTACCACAGCGTGCCGAGCGGCTTGTCGGGTTCGGGCGCGCCGACCGGCGGCGGCGCCGGTTGGGCGACGGCGGCTGGCGCCGGCTCGACGGCGCGACGCGGCAAGGGCGCTGGCGGCGGCCCCGCGGGCGGCGCGGTCGGTGGCGTTGCCACGGGCGCGGCCGCCGGTGGCTGATACGGACCGGGGTACCACAGGGTGCCGAGCGGCTTATCGGGCCGTGGCGCACCGCGCGGCGCTGCCGCCGGATGGGCGACGGGGGCCGGCGCCGGCTCGACGGCGCGACTCGGCAGCGGCCCCGCGGGCGGCTCGGTCGGAGGCGCCGCCACGGGCGCGGCCGCCGGCGGCTGATATGGACCGGGGTACCACAGCGTGCCGAGCGGACGGTCGGCATCGGCGCCGCCGGCCGTGGCCGCGTACGCCGCCGGCGCGGCGATGACGCCGGCCGAAACAGCGCAGATTGCAACCACCCGTCCCAGGAAGCGCGGCATCATCGGTCAACCGTCCTCGAGGTGCAGCAGCGTCGCCAACCCGAGCAACGTGGCGACTCCCGATGGCGTCCACGCCGCCAGCGTCACCGGGATGCTGTCGGAAAGCCCGAGCGCGAACACGATGTCGGAGAAGAAATAAAGGATGAATCCGGTCAGCACGCCGCAGGCGATGATGAATGTCGTGCCGCCGCGCCGGGAATGGCGGAGCGTGAACGATGCGGCGATCAAGATCATCGCGCACATCAGGAGCGGCGATGCCAGCAGCGAATGCCAGTAAAGCCGGTGACGGATTGCCGAGAAACCGGCTTTCTCGAGCGTGCCAATGAATCCGGGCAGGTCCCAGAACGACATCGTCTCGGGCGGCGCAAAGCTGTCCTGAATCTTCGATAGCGTCAGGTCGGTGGCGACCCAATGGTCCTTCTCGAAGCGCGGCAGTTTTTCCGGCGTGTGCACCCATGCATTTGTCATGTGCCAGAATCCGTCCTCGAGGCGGGCGAACTCGGCATCCGTGCGCTCCCGGAACTTGTCGGCGCCGGCGTACGAGAACACCACCATGTCGGTGAGCTCGACGTTCTTTCCCTGCTGAAGCACATGCCGCGCGTGCACGACCGACTGGCCATCGGCGTTCGATTGGCGCAACCACAGACCGTTGCTGGACAGGGCAAGGAAGCTCTTCTGCCCCTTCAGCAGCGACGCCTCGAGCCGGTCGTAACGACTGAGCGTGGTCGAAGCGAGCGGGTTGACCACGGAGATTTGAAAGATGCCCAACAAGAATGCCAGCGCGATCACCGGAAACAGGAATTGCCACGCCGAAACGCCGGCCGCCCTGGTAATCATCAGTTCCTGGCTGCGCGTCAGCCGCCAGAACGCCGCCATGCCGCCAAACAGGACCGCAAAGGGGAACAGCTTTTGCGCCATGTGCGGAAGCTTCAGGAGCGCCATCTCGACGACCATGCCGAAAGTGACTTCGGGCCGGGCGGCGGCGCGGCGCAGAAGCTCGACGACGTCGAACAGCACGACCATCAGCACGAACAGCGCGAACAAGACCACGAAGCTCAGCAGGAAATGCCGGCCGATGTAGAGCGAAAGCGTTGGCGAAAGGCGCACGGACCCGGTCTCCCCCTAGCTCACGCCGGCGTCGGTTGCGTCGCTTGGCGGCGCCGCCGTTGCAGCCGTACCATGAAGATATAGCCGAGCACGATCGGACCGATCGCGTGCAGATAGATCAACGGCACCGCGGACAGGTTCTTGGCCGCCAGATTCTCCAGCCCGAGCGCGCTCCCCTGCAACGCCACCATGATGGCGATCGCCACGGATACCTGGCGGGTCTGGGTGCGGCGGCTGAAGGCGCCGGAGATCAAGCACGCCAGGCCGACCAGTGTATAGGCGAGGGCAGCCAGCGGCGAGGCCAGGCGCTTGTGGCCCTCGACAATGAATTTTCCGTGTTCCTTGGCCTCCAAATCCGGCGCGGTTTCGATGTTGAATAGCTCATCGAGGTTGCGTTCCCTGGGCTCGCGGTAACGGGCATGCTTGGTGCCGCGGGACGTCGAAACATCAAAGACATAGCGGTCGAAATATAGGATGGAGAGCTTGTTGGTCTCCTTGTCGATGGCCTGACGGTTGCCGTTGAACATGACGACGCGGGCGCCTTCGCCGGTGTCGACCATGGCGCCCTTGGCCGCCATCAACGTGAACGGATTTTCCTTGTCGCGCTGGTCGTGCACCAGGATGCCGAGCAGCTTGCCGTCGCTGGTGCGCTGACGCACGTAGACGGTGACGCCGTCCGTGATGGTGTTGAATGCACCCTCGCGCAACAGGATATGAGTGTAATTGTAACGGATGTCCCATTGCAGGGTGCGGAACTTGGCGTATGACTGGGGAACCACGTATAGGTTGAGGAAATATCCCAACCCGACCACGGCCAACGCCAAAATCAGCGCCGGCTTGGCCAATGCGAACTGACTCAAGCCGGCCGCCCGCATGACCATCAGTTCGCGGTCGCTGATCAGCTTGGCATACGTGAAAACCACCACCGTGAACAAGGCGATCGGCAGCACCAACACCAGGAAATTGGGCAAAAGCAGCATGGTCAGATAGACGAACATCCCCCCGGAAAGACCGCGGTTGACGATCATCTCGATGTAGCGAAGCGACTGCGACAGCCAGATGATGCAGGTAAGGCCCGCGGTGACCATAATCATGGCCACCAGCAGCTGGCGCAGTACGTATCTCGTGAAACCGTCCATGGCCGGGGGTTTGGTTGTTAACTTCCGGCCCAAACTGTGGGAAAAGCGCAAAAAAATCAAGGATTAACCAAGATTCGGGCTTGCCCGCCCGGGGCCGCCGGATGGTCCGCGGCGCGGCGGTTTGCCTAGGCCCGCCAAGCCGCCCAGCAGGCGTTCAGCGGCCCGTCGTCGCCGGATTATGGAAACGGCCGACCGCCGACCAGCCGCCGATGACCGTGGCGGCCAGCGCCGGCGCCTGCACCAGCAGGTGGTCGGCGTAAAAGCGCGCCGTCACGCGCTTGTCGGCGTGGAATTGGTCGTCCTTGCCGGCGGTTGCGAGCGCCGCCTTCGCCATCATCCAGCCGCCAGCGACGGTGCCGGCCAGCTTCAGGTACGGCACCGCGCCGGCGAGCACCGCGTCGGCGTCCGTCGCATGGGTGGCGACGATCCAGTCGGTGGCCTCGGCGAGGGCGTCGCAGCCTTGGGCCAGCGCGCCGCCGATGGCGGCCAGGTCGTCGTCCTTGGCGGCGGTGAGTTTGCCCAACAACGCGCGCATCTCGGCGATCAGCGCGCCGGCGGTGCGCCCCTGCTCGCGCGCCACCTTGCGCCCGACCAGGTCGATCGCCTGAATGCCGTTGGTTCCTTCATAGATAGCGGCGACGCGAACGTCGCGGACGTACTGCGGCACGCCGGATTCCTCGATCACCCCGGTGCCGCCATGCACCTGGATGGCGGTATTGGCGACGTCGATGCCGATGTCGCTGCCCCACGCCTTGACCACCGGGATCAACAGGTCGACCAGCGCCTGGCTTTGTCGGCGGGCCTTATCGTCGGGATGGCGTTTGGCGATGTCCAGTTGCGCGGCGGCGTAATAGGCGAGCGCGCGCGCGGCTTCCGTCTGGGCGCGCATGCCGAGCAGCATCCGACGCACGTCCGGATGACGGATGATCGGCGCCGGCTCGTTGGTCATGGCGTTCGGATCGCGGCCCTGACGCCGCTCGCCGGCGAAATTCAGCGCGTGCTGATAGGCGCGCTCGGCGACGCCGATGCCCTCGAGGCCGACGGCAAGCCGGGCGTTGTTCATCATCGTGAACATGTACTCGATGCCGCGGTTCTCCTCGCCGATCAGGTAGCCGATGGCGCCGCCGTCGTCGCCGTAGGACATTACCGCCGTCGGGCTCGCCTTGATGCCGAGCTTGTGCTCGATGGAGACGCAGCGCAGGTCGTTGCGGCGGCCGAGCGTGCCGTCGTCGCCGACCAGGAACTTCGGCACGATAAACAGCGACAGACCCTTGATGCCGGCGTCCGCGGTGCGCGCCAGCACCAGATGCACGATGTTGTCGGTCATGTCGTGCTCGCCCCAGCTGATGAAGATCTTCTGGCCGGTGATGTGATAGTGGGGACCGTGCCTGACCGCCTTGGCGCGCACCCGCGACAGGTCCGAGCCGGCCTGCGGCTCGGTCAGATTCATGGTGCCGGTCCAGGCGCCGCTGGTCATCTTGTCGAGATAGACCGCCTTCAGCGCCTTGGAGCCGTGGGTGGCGAGCAGCTCGCAGGCCGCCTGGTTCAACAGCGGGCAGAGCGCGAACGCCATATTTGCGGCGTGCCAGATCTCGAACGCGGCCGTCGCCACCAGCCACGGCAGGCCCATGCCGCCGTGGGCGCTATCGAACGGCACGCCATTCCAGCCGCCGGCGACGAACTGCGCATACGCCTCGCGAAACCCCTTCGGCGTGCGCACGACGCCGTTCTCGAACGCGCAACCGGCGACGTCGCCCGGGTGGTTCAGCGGCGCGATCACGTCGGAGGCCAGCTTGCCGGCCTCCTCGAGAATGGCGTCGACGGTGTCGGGGGTGGCGTCCTGATAGCCGGGCAGCGTGCAGACCGCATCGAGACCGGCGAGCTCGTTGATCACGAACCGCATATCGGCGAGGGGGGCGAGGTAGGTGCTCATTTCCCGAAGCTTTCGGCTGGCCGCTCAGGCGGCCCGATCACGTAGGCGCAAGCACTCAACACCAACCGGCCCGGCAAGTCCAGGCGCAGTCCGCAGGCGACGGATGTTACTTGCCGAACAGCTTCTTCAGCCCCTCGCCGGCCTGGCTGGCGCCTTCGCCCAGGGTCTTGCCGACGCCCTCGACGGCGCTCTTGGTCGCTTCGGTCGCGCTGCCGGCGCTGGATTGCAAGGCCTTGGCCGCGTCGCCGGCGGCCTTGGTGGCGGTATCCATCATCTTGTCGAGGCCGAGCGCGCCGACCGCCGAGGTGGCGCCCTGGGTCATCGAGTCGATCACCTTCTGCGCCACCACCGCCGGGTCGGCGCCTTTTTCCTTCTTGCCGATGTCCTTCAGGTGAACGTCGGGCAGCGGCGTCGAAAGCGACTTGCCCTTGAGGAAGCCGGCGCTGACGCCGATCTGGCCGTCCTTGATGTAAAGGTCGTCGATGATCAGCTTCGGGCCTTCGCCGCTTTTCTTGGTGTCGCTTTTCGCGCCGCTTGAGGAAAACTGCCTGGCGTAGGCATCGACGTTGCGCTTGATGGCGTCGACGTTGGAGGCGGTGCCGGCCAGCTCGTAGGTGACCTGCGGCTTCAGGATGACGATCTCCTTGATGACGACGATGTCGGCGCCGGTCTTGGCGGTGTCGAGGGTGACCGAGATGCGGCCGAGCTCGAACGCACTCGGCGTCTGGAAGCCCTTCGGGTTGCCGACCTTGAGGCCGTTGAGAGCGCCCGAGCCGGACTTCAGCGAGATATCGACCTTGTCCAGGGTGACACGGGCCTGGGTGGCCTGGCTGCCGACCTTCTCGACCGCCTCCTTGACCAGCGTGTCGAGATTGCCGAGCACGAACACGAACACCGCGATGACGATGGCGACGACGGCGCCGACCACGCCGCCGCCGATGAGCAATCCTTTTTTCATGGAACCCGATCCTTGGTTTGGCTCCCGTCCCCCGAGCGGCGTTTTTTGCAAGATTATGGGAAAACCAGCGCCTTGACGAGTCCGTAGGCGGCGCCGAGGGCAACCAACCACGGCACCGAAATCCGCCCCGAGAGCAGCAGCCCGAAGGCAACGACGCCGACCACCAGCGCGGCGACATCGAGTCCGCCGGCCGGCAGTAACACCGCCTTGCCGAGGAACACGGTCAAATTGAGGACGACGCCGACGACGGCGGCGGTGATCGCCGCCAGCGCGCCGCGCGCCCAGGCGAGCGTCTGCAGTTTCTCGATGTACGGCGCGCCGGCGATGATGAACAGGAACGACGGCAGGAAGGTGACGTATGAGGTGAGCAACGCCGCCACGGTGCCGGCGAACCACGGCGCCAGGGCGCCGGCGCCGTTCCATCCGGCGAAGAAACCGACATAGGTGGTGACCAGGATCAGCGGCCCCGGCGTCGTCTCGGCCAACGCCAGGCCGTTGACCATGTCGGCCGCCGTCAGCCAGTTGTAAGTATTGACGCCGGCGTCGGCGATGTAGGGCAGCACCGCATAGGCGCCGCCGAAGGTGACGAACGCGGCGATCGAGAACAGCTCGGCGACGTCGGCGAACGGCTTGGCGCCGAACACGGCGATCGTTGCGCCCACCGGCACCGCCCAAAGGATGAAGAACACGGCGACGATGACGGCGAGCCGCCGAAGCGGCCGGCCATCGGCAACCTTGGCGGGGTCCGGCAACGCCGCCTCGCCGTGGCCGATCGACGAGAAATGGATGCCGGGAATTCGGGTCGACAGCATGCCGACGATCCCGGCGGTCGCAATCACGGCCGGGAAAGGCACGTCGAGGAAGTACAGCGCCACGAACGCGATCGCCGCCATCGCCACGCCGGCGACGGTATTGCTGGCGCGACGGCCGATCCGCCACAGCGCCTGCACGACGATGGCAACCACCGTCGGCTTGATGCCGTCGAACGCCGCCTTGATCAGCGTCGTCTCGCCGTGCGCGGCGGCCAGCCACGATAGAAACGTCAGCAGGAAAACGCCCGGCACCACGAAAGCCGTTCCGGCGAACACCGCGCCCTTAAGCCCATGCATGCGCCAGCCGATGTAGGCGGCGAGCTGCGTCGCTTCCGGCCCCGGCAGCAGCATGCAGAAGTTGAGCGCGCTCAAGAACGCGCGCTGACTGATCCAGCGGCGCTTGTCGACGCATTCCGTCTGCATAATGGCGATCTGGCCCGCCGGCCCACCGAAACTGATGAAGCCGAGCTTGGTCCAGAAGCGCGCCGCCTCCGCGAACGACACGGTGTGGACTTGATTTTGCTGATCCGGGGAAACATTGACGCCGCTCATGAACACCCTCCGCCGGCCGGTCCGGCCGTCGACAAGGGCAGATCTTGGACGGCGTGCCGTCTTGCAGCGACCGGGCGTCTGCCGTGGGCCCGATCCGCGACGATCATAACCGAAACCCGGCGTTTCCGGCAATGGCGGCAACTTGGCGGCCCGCCCCCGCGGGGTTATTGTCCCGGCGCGACCGCCCGCGCTCCGCTTGGAGACGACAGCTACCCATGCGTCGACTGTTCGCCAGCCTCGCCCCCGACGAAAACCTGACGCGCCGTCAGGCGCTGATGGGCCTGCCATGGCTGACCCGCAACGGGCTCGCGGCACAGGTGATGGAGACCCTGACCATCGGGCCGTTCCTGGTCGCCTATGCGCTGATCTTCGACGCATCGAACCTGGTGATCGGCATGCTCGCGGCGCTGCCGTTCCTCACCCAGTTCACCCAGCTTCCCGCCATCATCCTGATCGAGAAATTGCGCCGGCGGCGGTTGACGAGCTGGATGTTCGCCGCCGTCAGCCGGCCGATGCTGCTGGTGATGGCGTCCGCCGCCTTCGTCGCCTCGCCGGCGTGGGCGCTGACGCTGCTCACTGTCGGCCTGACGTTGCGCTACGCCTTGGGCGCGGTGGTGGCGTGCGGCTGGAGCTCGTGGATTCGCGATCTGGTGCCGGATGAAATGATGGGCCGGTATTTCGCCCGCCGGATCATGTACATGACGGCGCTCGGTATTCCGCTCAGCCTGGCCGCGGCTTTGTTCGTCGACAACTGGAAGGCGTGGTGGCCCGAAGGCCAGGCGTATGCGTACTCGGGGCTGCTGATGGTGGCGTTCGTGGGCGGCGCCTACAGCGTCTATTGCATGGGCAGAATCCCGGAGCCGAAGATGCCGCCGGCCGGCGCGACGCTGAACCTGCGCGAGCAGTTGGCGGCACCGTTTCGCGACCTCAACTTCCGCCGGCTGATCATGTTCCTCGGGTCATGGAATTTCGCGGTCAACCTGGCGGCGCCGTTCTTTGCCGTCTATTTGTTCAAGCGCCTGGATTTCAGCCTCACCATGGTGACGATGCTGACGCTGCTCAGCCAGGTCGCCAACATCCTGGTGTTGCGGCAGTGGGGCGCGATCGCGGATCGTTTCTCCAACAAGTCCGTGCTCAAGGTGTCGGCGCCGCTGTTCATCGTCTGCATCTTCGCCTGGACGTTCACGACGCTGCCCGACAAGCACGCGCTCACCGTGCCGTTGCTGGTGGTGATCCATATTTTCACCGGCATCGCCACCGCCGGCGTGTCGCTGTCGACCAACAACATCACCTTGAAGCTGGCGCCGAGGGGCAGGGCGGCGTCGTATTTGGTGGCGATCAGCCTGGTCAATTCGATGGCGGCCGGCATCGCGCCGGTGCTCGGCGGTCTGACCGTCGACTTCTTCATCAATCAGGAGCTGTCGCTGATGGTCGAATGGTCGGGCCGCGGCACCGACGTCGTGATCGAGGCACTCAACTTCAAGCACTGGGATTTCTTCTTCCTGTTCGCGGCGCTGCTGGGCGCGTACTCGATTCACCGTCTGGCGTTCGTCGAGGAAACCGGCGAGGTCGAGGAGCGCATCGTCATCGACGAGATTCTGATCGCCACCCGCCAGAGCGTGAAGAACCTGTCCAGCGTCGCCGGGCTGCGGGCGCTGACCGAGTTCCCGATCGAGATGCTGCGCCGAGAATTGCGCAAGCGGAGACGCCGAAAACCGCGCGAATAGGCCGACGTTACAGCACGGTCCCCGGGTTCATGATGCCCTTGGGATCGAGCGCCTGCTTCAGCGCCCGCATCAGCGCCAGCTCCTCGGCGGTGCGGTAGCGACGAAGCTCGCTCTTCTTCAGCTTCCCGATGCCGTGCTCGGCGGAAAAGCTGCCGCCGAGCCCGGCCACGATATCGTGGACGATGCGGTTCAGGCGCTCGCGCTCCGCCAGGAACGCCTTGCCGTCCATGCCCTCGGGCTGGCTCAGGTTGAAGTGCAGGTTGCCGTCGCCGAGGTGGCCGAAGGCGACGACGCGGACGCCCCGGACGGCGTTCTCTGCCGCCGGCGCGGCTTCCGCCAGGAACGCCGGCACCTTGGAGACCGGCACCGCCACGTCGTGCTTGATCGAAGCGCCGAGCGCCGGCTGCGCCTCCGGCACCGCCTCGCGGATGCGCCACAGCGCCTTCGCCTGGGTGGCGCTGGCGGCGATCGTGGCGTCGGTCACGATGCCGGCCTCCAACGCGCCGGCCAGCAGCCGTTCCATGGTCTCGCGCAGGCGGCGGCGGCCGTCGGCGCCGCCGAACCCGGAAAGCTCGATCAAGGCATAGAACGGATGCGGCGCCGCCAGCGGGTCGGCGACGCCGGGCACGTGCGCCGCGGCGATTTCCAGGCACCGCCGGCTGAGGAATTCGAACGCGGTGATGGCGTCGGCGGCCTCGTTGCGGGCGCGCTCGAACAGCCCGAGCGCCGCCTCGGGCGACGGCACCGCGGCGAACGCCGTCTCGCGCCATGCCGGACGCGGAAACAATTTCAGCACCGCCGCCGTAATCACCCCAAGCGTGCCTTCGGCGCCGATGAACAGATGTTTCAGGTGATAGCCGGTGTTGTCCTTGCGCAGCCCGCGCAAGCCGTCCCACACCCGGCCGTCGGGCAGCACCACCTCGAGGCCGAGCACCAGTTCGCGGGCGTTGCCGTAGCGCACCACCTGCACGCCGCCGGCGTTGGTCGAAAGGTTGCCGCCGATCTGACATGAGCCCTCGGCGCCGAGGCTCAGCGGGAACAGCCGGTCGGCGGCCTCGGCGGCCTTCTGCACGTCGGCGAGCACGCAACCGGCCTCGGCGGTGAGTGTGAAGTTGATCGCGTCGACGTCGCGGATGCGCTTCATGCGATGCAGCGCCAGCGCGATGCCGCCTTTCGGCACGCCGCCGCCGACCAATCCGGTGTTGCCGCCTTGCGGCACCACGGCGACGCCGGCTTGGTGGCAGATATGCACCACCCGCGACACCTCTTCCGTCGTCGCCGGGCTGACCACCATGGCACAATTGCCGCGCCACAGGCCGCGCCGCTCGACCAGGTGCGGCGCCATCGCCTGCGGGTCGTCGGTACAGCCCTTCGGCCCGACGGCGGATCGGATGGCATCCAGGACTTGCTCGGCGACGGTCATCGTCTGATACACTCGGCGCTGCCGCTGGCGCATCGTTGAAACGGCGAACAAAGGATAAGGTGGAACACCCGTGGACGCCACCGCCGCCCGCCGCTGACCCGCCCGCCGCCCGGAGCCCCGCCGCCATGATCCCCGACGTCTGGTTCTACGTCCTCGCCGTTCCGGCGGTGATGATCGCCGGCGTCTCCAAGGGCGGCTTCGGCTCGGGCGTCGGCATCATCGCGGTGCCGTTGATGGCGTTGCGGGTGCCGCCGCCGCAGGCCGCCGCGATCATGCTGCCGATCCTGGTGGCGATGGACATCACCGGCTTCTGGGCCTACCGCAAGACCTTCCACGCCGGGCACTTGAAGGTATTGCTGCCGGCCGCCGCGGTCGGCATCGGCGTCGGCTGGGCGACGTTCGGGTTGCTCGGCGTCGCCGAGGTGCGACTGCTGATCGGCGTCATCGCCGTGGTGTTCCCGCTCGTCCACTGGTTCGACCTGCGCCCGTCGGGACCGTCGCGTGCGCCGCGGGCGTGGGGCACGTTCTGGGGCGCCGTCTCCGGCTTCACCAGCTTCCTGGCCCATGCCGGCGGCCCGCCGGTCAACGTCTACCTGCTGCCGCAACGGCTGGAGAAAAGACAGTACGTCGGCACCACGGTGATGTTCTTCACCGCCGTCAACGCCCTGAAGCTGGTCCCCTACGGCCAGCTCGGGCAGTTCCGCGCCGAGAACCTGCTGACGTCGGCGGTGCTGCTGCCGCTGGCGCCGCTCGGCATCTGGCTCGGGCTGTGGATGCAGGGGCGCGTCACCGACGTGGCGTTCTACCGCATCTGCTACGTGTTGCTGTTCCTGACCGGGGTGAAGCTGCTTTGGGACGGCGTCGGCGGCCTTTAGGCCGCGGCCGATATCGGTACTGAATGGATTGCGTTTCCGCCCGCGACGAGGCGGTTGAGGCCCCGTCATGGACGCCCTACCGCGACCCGAATTGACCGTCCGCGCCGTCGCGACGGGAATGCCGATCGGCGCGCGTCTCACGCCGTGCAACGTCTACAGCGGCCTGAAGATCGGCTGGTCGTTCAACATGTCGATCGCCGCGGGACTGGCCGTCGGCGGCCTCGCGGCCTTCGGTCTGTTGGGTTGACGCCGCCGCGTCTTTGTTCGCCGTCGGCGAGCCGCCTATAATTTGCCGATGACGGCACCCGCGCCAAAGGAAGAACCGGCAAACCGCGGCCGCCGGCGCGGCGGTGTCGCGTCGAGGATGATTCTCGCCATCGCCGCGGTGCTGTCGATCCTGGCGACGCCGTTCGTCAAGTTCATCGCCTTTCGTGGTTACGGCTTCGCCCATGCCGAGGTCGCGATCGTGTTTGCCTACCTTGCGGTGACGGCCGTCGCCATCGCGGCGGTGGTGATGTTGCGCGCCGAGACCTTGCGGCCGTTGACGCTCGGGTTGTTGATCCTGGTATTCGGATTCAGCGAGTTCGCCCAGCTGGGCTGGACGCCGCCGTTCGCCGTCGAACCCGGATCGATGGCGGAGAAAATGATCTACGGCGCGCTGGCCGCCGTCGCCGTCGGCGCGGTGATGGCGGGCGCCTGGGCGGCGAGGCGGCGCATCGAGCCCTTCGTCGTCACCGTGTTCGGCGTGATGATGGTTGCCGCCGTCATCTTTCCCCCCGAGGTGAAGGACACGTGGACGTCGCGCAACCGCCCGGCGGCGGCCGGCGGACCCGTGGTCGCGGCGGCGCCGTTGCCGCCGGTCGTTCACATCGTGTTCGATCAGCACATCGGCATCGACGGCCTGCCGCCGGAAATCGACGCCGGCCGGGAATTGGCGGGCGAAATTCGCGAATTCTACGCGCGCTACGGCTTCAGGCTGTTTTCCTCGGCGTTCACCCACTTCCCGGCGACCGTCGAATCGATCCCCAACCTGCTCAACGGCAAGGTGGTGCCGTCGGCGGCGGCCGACGTCGAGGGCAACGAGGATTCCGCCCGCCTGCTGCGAAACGCCTGGTTCCGCCAGCTCGCCGCCAAGGGCTACCGGATCGACGTCTACCAAAGCCGGTATCTCGATTATTGCGCGCCGGGCAGCGACGCCGCCGCCTTGGTCGGGTCCTGCCATACCTATAACCAGGCGGACGTGCGGTATTACCACGCCATGGACATCGCGCCGCCGGCGAAGGCGAAGCTGTTGTTCGCCTATTTCGTCGGCGTCGATTATCAGCCGGTTCTCTATCGACTGCTGTATATCCACCATCGCCTGCGGCTGTGGCTGGCATCCATCGGCGTCGATCTGTCGCCGCGGGAGGTCGTTGCGATATCGCCTTCGCCGCTGGTGTCCATGGATGCGATGGCGCGGCTCGCCCGAAGGATCGAAACCTTGCGGGACGGCGAGGCGGTCTTCGCCCATCTTCTGCTGCCGCATGACCCGTATGTCTTCGACCGGCGCTGTCGTTTGCGCGACGGCGTCGATTCCTGGACCGGACGGCGCGGCCCGCTGTGGATGTTCAACGTCGGCAACACGCCCGAGCACCGCGCCGCGCGCTACCGCGCCTACCTGGAGCAGGTCGGCTGCGTCTACGCCAAGCTGGGCGATATTCTCGACGGCATGCGCAAGCGGGGAATCCTCGACAAATCCATTATCGTCGTCCATGGCGACCACGGCTCGATGATCGGACTATTGGACGCCGTGGCGCTCAACGCCGGCAAGCTCGGCGACCGCGACATCATCGATACGTATTCGACCCTGTTCGCCGCCAAATTACCGGGGGCGGCCGCCGGCGAGGTCGCCGCGCAACGGTCGAGCCAATACCTGTTCGCGGACCAGGTCGCGGGTTGGCCTGGTGTCGAAGCCCACGACGACGTCTTCCTCGCGCCCAATCGCGGCATTGTCGGACCGGGCCAGACGCGGCGCCCGATGGTGCCGATCCGCGCACCAAGCACCGGCCGCGCCGGCGGGAACTAGCTCGGCCGTGGGCGCCGCGGTCAGGTGGGCCGCCGCTTCTCCAGCACCAGGACGCGGCGGTCGAGTCCGGGCAGCGGCTCGTTTCGGACCAGTTCGAAATGGTGGGCGAAGGCGGCCGCGAAGGCCTCGAACGTGTAATCGCGGAACAGCGCGCCGCGGCCCTTGAGCAGGGTGCGGAACATCGGATCGGCGGGACCGACGTATTCGACGATCGCCAGCCGCCCGGTCGTTTCGGCGGTGACGCTTGCGATCTCGTCCAGGGGGATCCGCTCGTCGATCGCCAGATGGTGCGCGAGTGCAAGCAGCAGCGTCAGATCGAACGTGCCAGCGGCCCGCCCGGCGAACGACGGCCGCTCGCCGCTTCGCCATCCCGTTGCCGGCGACGGCGCCGCGATGTCGACGACGAGCGGCAGGACGTCGGCGTCGGCGTCGTGCGCACGCCGCCACAGCCGCCCGACAAGCGCTTCGTCGCGGTCGACGGCGACCACCCGGGCCCCCGTGGCGGCGGCCATCAGGCTGAAATGGCCGTCGTTGCAGCCGAGGTCGAGCACGCGCTCGGGAGCCGCGGAGCGGATGGCGGCTTCCACCACCGTGCACTTTCGCTGCCAGGCTTGCGGCGGATAGTGCGATCGCGTCGCGTAGTCGGACCATGCGGAAACGCGGCCCGAATCGGGGCACAAGCCTGAAAGGCGGCGCTCGAGGCGGCGAAGGGTGGCGCGAACGACGAATTCGGCTCGCGCCGCGTCGTCGAGGCGGACGTCTTTATAGATGTCTTTTCCGGTCGCCAACCGCGACAGCAGGACCGGCACGGTCGCCATGCCGAGGACCGGCGGAAACAGTCGGCGGGCGAGCGGGCACATGCGAAGGAATTCCGCCGGGTCCAGGCCGTCGCGGCGGGTCAGGAAAATCCGGTCGAGGCCGAGGCCGATCAATCGGCCGGCGGCCAGCGGCAGCAGGAAGGTGCGGATGAATTGCGCCTCCGGGCGCCACAACGGATCGCCGTCGGCGCGTGGCTCGACCGACAGGGCGTCGACGAATACCGCCCGCGGGCCGCGGAACAGCACGTTGAACGGCGTCGCGTCCTTCAGGCCCAGCCCCTCGTCCAACAGTTCGCGCGCCAGGGCGAGCGTAAGGCGGCCGGCCTCGAACAACATCTCGGGCGGCCATTCGTAGGGGTAGCTCGGGAATTCGATCAGGTCGTGCTCGACCAGCACGCCGTCGGCGCGGTCGAACGTCGGGACAAGATTAGCCGCGTCCGCCGCCGCCAATCGGCGGGTTCCGATCACCGAGCCCGCGGCTTGCCGCGCGGCGACGGCGCGGGACCCCTCGAACGCGGCGAACGTCTCGATCCCGGCCGCGCTGACGCAACGGATGGCGCGATCGCCGATGACCGCCAGGCGTCCGCCCGGATCGCGGAACGAGGCCATTGCGCCGGCGCGGTCGGAGGCCATGCCGAATCCCTAACGGTCGGGCCTTGGCTGTTGGCGAGGTTTCGACGCTTCGGTCGCGCGCGACGTCCGTTCCCGACCAAGGATTTTCCTCAGCGCGCGGGTGATCGCGTCGCGACAGTAAAAGGCGGCGCCGGCGAACCCGGCGAGGATCATCTGCAGCAGGAAACTGCCGCTTCCGGGGTCGATATAGGCATGGGCCGGCGGCGCCGGAAGCATCAACGCCAGCGCCAGCGCCCAAACTGGCGCCGACGCGGCGCCTCGCCGCCGGAACATCGATTTCGAGTCCATGTCGTCTGCTTCCCGCGCCGGTCGCGTTATCGCGGAGTGGGCGCAGTTTAGCCGATGTCGGGCAAGCCGACAGCGGAAAATGGCCGGCGCCGGTGGCGACCGGTTTTCCCGCGATCGCGCCGTGAAATCGTACCGATGCGGCGCCGCGTCAGCGACCCTTGAAATAGCGCCCCGGCGAGATGCGGAAGGCGCGGCGGAACATGGCGATGAAGGCGCTGGGGCTGTCGTAGCCGAGATCGAGGGCGACCGCCGTTACTTGTTTTCCCTCGGCCAGCCATTCTAGCGCCCGCAACAGCCGGGCCTGCTGGCGCCAGGCGCCGAAGGTGAGCCCGGTTTCCTTGACGAACAACCTGGCAAGCGTGCGCTGGGACGCGCCGGCGCGCTTCGCCCATTCCTGAAGCGGCGTGCGGTCGGCCGGATCGGCGGCGACCACCTCGGTGATGCGCTTCAGCCGCGCGTCGGCCGGCATCGGCAGGTACAACGGCGTCGGTTTGAGCTTCCGCAGGCAGTCGAGGATCACCGCCATCAGCCGCCCGTCGGCGCCGGCCTCGTCATACAGCTTCGGCATCTCGACCGCCGCCAGGATCAACTCGCGCAACAGCGGCGGCACCGTCAGCACCGCGCAATCGGCGGGCAGCTCGCCGGCGGAATCCGGCGCCACGAACAGGCTGCGCATGCGCCCCTCGCCGGCGATGTCGACGCGATGCCTGACGCCGGCCGGCACCCAGACGGCGCGACCGGGCGGAATCACCCACATGCCGGCGTCGGTGGTCACGGTCATCACGCCGGAGATGCCGTGGATCAGTTGCCCCTTCGGGTGGCTGTGCCAATCGATGCTGTGGCCGGGCGGGTAGTTGGTGGCGGTGGCGGCAACCGGCCGTGGCAGGTCGTGGACACGCTCGATTTCCGGCGCGAGAGCCATCGGATTGTCACTTTCACGATATTTAATGACATTATATCGCAAGACTGTCGGAGATGGGAAGGTTAAGAGTCAGGGGAAGGCAAAAACCAAAGCCGGCGCCACCAAGGGACCCACGACCGTGAACCGCTTCCTCGCCGACAAGGCCCGGTTCCTGTTCCTCAACGTCGGGCATTTCGCCGACCACCTGTTCATGCTGATCTTCGCCAAGGCGGCGTTCAGCGCCGGGCTCGACTTCGGGCTGGCGAAGGACGGTGCGTACGCCGAGATGATCCCCTATGGCGTGCCGTCGATGATCCTGTTCGGAGCGTGTGCGCCGATTGCGGCGTATTTCGCCGACAGGTGGAGCCGCCGCGCCATGATCGCGGTGTTTTTCGTCGGCATCGGCCTTGCGTCCTTCGCCACCAGCTTCGCCACCACGCCGATGGAGATCGGCATCGGCCTCGCCGTCGTCGGCGCCTTCGCCGCGATCTATCATCCGGTCGGCATCGCCATGGTCATCGAAGGCGGCGGCAACGTCGGCTGGCGGCTCGGCGCAAACGGCGTCTGGGGCAACATGGGCGTGGCGGCGGCGCCGTTGATCACCGGGTTCATCCTGGCCGACTACGACTGGCGGCTGGCGTTCGCCGTGCCCGGAATCGTCGCCGTGCTTATCGGACTGGGCTTCACGGCCCTGGTGACATCCGGGCGCATGCGGCCGCCGGAACCGTGCCCGCGCGAGCGCGCGATGGTCGGGTTCATGCCGGGCGGGAAGCGGGCGCTGTTCGCATTGGCGCTGGTGACCGCCGCCGGCGGCTTCGTCTTCGGCGCCATGACCTTCATCATCCCGCGCCTGTTCGAGGTCAGCATGCCCAACGTCAGCGTCGACGTCGCGGTGACCGGCGCGCTCGCCGCCGCCGTCTACGCCGTCGCGGCATGGGCGCAATTGGGGGTCGGCCAGCTGATCGACCACCGCCCGGTCAAGCCGGTGCTGGTGACCATCGCGCTCGGCCAGCCGATCCTGATCGCCATCATGGCGACGCAATCCGATTATGGCCTTTTGGCCACGTCGCTGCTGGCGATGGGGTTCGTGTTCGGCCAGATCCCGATTACCGACGCCGTGCTGTCGCGCTACGTGCCGGACGTCTGGCGGGCCAAGGTGCTGTCGGTCAAGTTCATGTTGAATCTGGTAATCGGGGCGATGGCGCTGCTGACGGCACGCTACATTTTGGCCGGCGGCGGCGGCTTCGACACCCTGTTGGCCGTTCTGTCCGTCGCTGCCGGGCTGGTCGTGCTCGCCGCGCTGCTGCTGCCGGCGAGGGAAGGCGAGGCCGCGTCGCCGGCGCCGGTGGCGGCCGAATGATTGTCGCATTCCGAGTGAAGCCGACTGCGGCCCCGACCACCGGTCGGGGCCGTTTTTTTGTTTCGCGAAAAGGTCCCTCGCCCGGATTTCAGGCGTCTAGAACTTTCCCCGCCGGCGCAGGATGCGCAGCGTCTCGGCAATGCAGCGGCAGTCGTCGACGGCCTGATGGGCGGTGCCGGGCGGCGGGAATCCCATCGCGTCGGGAAGCCGGCTGGAATCGATGCCGGCAACTTCTGGTCCGATGGCGGCAACGACCAACTCACGGGCGTTCTTGAACAACGCCTCGTCGAACGGGAAGGCGACACCGTTGAGGGTGCAGTTGTGCCGGATCACCGTGTAGTCGGTGCCGTATGAATAAACCGACTCGATACCGACCAGAAATCGTCGCAACTCGGCAAGCGCGTCGGCGAACGTCACGCCTTCGGCATCGAGGCGTGCCTGGGTGATGCCGGTCAGGTCGATGAAGTAGTCGCTGAGCCGGGGATTGATGCGTGGCGTCACCAGCAGGTCGAGCGCCGCGGCCTCGGAAAGGGCATCGTCGTCGCAGAGGGTGACGGCGCCGATCTGGACGATTTCCATTTCCTCGCCGGGGCCTCGCCAGCGGCGCGCTCGCGCCCCTTCCCACGATGTCCACTCCAAATCGAGGACGGCGATCAGGTCGTTTGCGGCCACGGCGGCGCCCCTAACCGGCCGGCGCGCGGGCGGCGCGGCGCAGGCGGTCGTTGATGGCGCGGCCAAGGCCGATGTCGGGCACCGGCATCACCGCGATGGCGGTGAACGGCGGCCCGTCGACGGCGCGCAGCATGGCGAACAGATTGGCCGCCGCCTCCTCGAGATCGCCCGAGGCGCTGAGGTTGATGGCGTCCTCCGGCGGGTTCGGCCCGAACGCCAGCAACGCCTCGCCGGGACGCGCCGACGCGGCGTCGAGGCGAAGCGGCAACTCGGGGGCGTAATGGCGCTCCAGCATGCCCGGCGATTTCGGCGCGCCGGCCGCGCCGGGCGCGGCGAGCGGCCCGATCGCCGCCTCGATCGCTTCGACGGCGACGCCGCCGGGCCGGAGCAGCGTCGGGGGATCGACCGACAGATCGACCACCGTCGATTCGACGCCGACCCGGCACGGGCCGCCGTCGAGGATCATCGTCGGGCCGCCCTGGTTCGGGCCGGGCAGCGAGAACACCACGTGACCCGCCGCCGTCGGGCTGATGCGGCCGGCGCGATTGGCGCTCGGCGCGGCGATCGGCGTCCGCGCCGCGGCGAGCAGCGCGCGGGCGACCGGATGGCTCGGCACCCGCACGGCAACGGTGTCGAGGCCGGCGCTGACCAGCAGCGCGATGCGTGCGTCCCGGCGCGGCAGCACCAGCGTCAGCGCCCCCGGCCAGAACGCCTGAGCCAGCTTGTCCGCCGCGGCGTTGAAGCGGACGGCGGCGCGCGCCGCCTCGACGTCGCCGACGTGGACGATCAGCGGGTTGAACCGGGGCCGGCCCTTGGCCGCGAACACGCGCGCGACCGCCTCGTCGTTGGTGGCGTCGGCGCCGAGGCCGTACACCGTCTCGGTCGGGAACGCGACCAGCGCGCCGTCGCGGATCGCGCGCGCGGCGGCGGCGATGTGCTCGGCGTCGGCGGCAACGATCGGGGTGCGTTCCGCGATCGCGCTCGGGCGGTTGTCGGAATGCTCGGAAGCGCTCACCGGGGGTGTCCCCGGGTCATCGCTTGCCGGTGCTCGCCGCCGGAACCCCCGGACCCTTGGCGACGAAATGCGGATTCTCGAACCCGGGCTTGCCGTAGGTCAGGTCCTTGCCCTGCAGGTCCTCGACGGTGCCGCCGGCGAAGCGCAGCACCGCATGGCCGGCGGCGGTGTCCCACTCCATGGTGCGGCCGAGGCGCGGATAGATGTCGGCCGTGCCTTCGGCGATGGTGCAGAACTTGAGCGCGCTGCCGGCGCTCCGTTCGCTGGCGATCTTGTATCGCGCGAGAAAGGCGTCGACGTCGGGACCGCGGTGCGAACGGCTGACCACCGCCACCAGACCGCCGGCCGGCGCCTTGCGGCACTTGATCACGCGTTCGGGCCCGTCGCCGTCCTGGGCGAACGCGCCGACGGCGGCGCCCCAATACGTCCTGCCGCTCACCGGCGCGTGCACGACGCCGAGCACGGGCCGGCCGTTCTCGACGATCGCGATGTTGACGGTGAACTCGCCGTTCCGGCTGACGAATTCCTTGGTCCCGTCGAGCGGATCGACCAGCCAGAAAGCGTTGTCCTTGATCGTCGGCGCCCGGCCGGCGGCGGCCGCCTCCTCGCTGACGATCGGCAGCCTGTCGGTAATTCCCTCGCGGATGGCGCGCAGGATCATCGCCTCGGCGAGGCGATCGGCGTCGGTCACCGGCGAGCGGTCGGCCTTCTGGTCGACCTTGAAATCCGTCTTGTAGACCTTGAGGATTTCCTGGCCGGCCCGTTTGGCGACCTTGCCGACTTGCTCCAGCAGGCTCAGACCGATGTTCAGCACCCGCGCATCTCCTTCTCGCCGCCGTGGCCGAGGGGGGCGGGTTCGATTGTCGCCGGGAGGGCGGAGTTGTCAATCGGACATCAGGACCTGCCGACGCAATTCGCTCTCGGACGTCGCGGCGCTACGAGGCGCCCGCCTTGTCGACATCGCCGTCGCCGATCTCGGCCGCCGCGAACCGCCACGCCTTGAAGTCCGGCGACCAGTGATCCATCGGCAACCCCGCCTTCACCTTGAGGTGCTCGACGAACTTGCGGGGGTCCGGCAATTGCTGCCACACCGACGGCAGAAACAGCGCGCGACGGCGGTTGTCCTCGATCACCAGGCCGTCGATGCCGGGCCGGAGCGCGGCCAGCAACTCGGTCTCGCCGGCGACCATCATCGGCGCCTGCGGGCTGAGCACCGAGATCGAGACGCCGAGCCCGTCGAGCTCGACGTCGGTCAGCGGCGCGAAACGCGGGTCCTTGAAGGCGGCACGGAAGGCGTTCTCGGCGACGTCGGCGGCGAGCGGCCGGTAGGCCTCCGAGCTGCCGATGCAGCCGCGAAGCCGGCCCTCGCGCTTCAAGGTCACGAACGCCGCGCCGGGTTTTGCGAGTTCGCCGTCGAAGCCGCCCGCGCCGAGCGGCTTGCCGTGGTCGATGCCATTGCGGATCGAGCGCCGGGCGAGGTCGAGCAGCGCGCCGCCGTGGCGCCGCAGCATCGCCTCGGTGGCGCCGAGGAAATCGGGCGCACCCTGATCCGCCGGCTCGGCCGCCCGCTTGGCCGCCGGCGCACCGGCCTTGCGCACCGTCACCGTCACCTTCGGCGCGCGTGCGCCCGCGCCGGCGGGCTTCGGTTCGACGAACATCCACGAGCCGTAGCCGACGACGTGGTCCTTGGAACCGGCGGTATCGCCGGAGTTGCGCAGGTCCAGCGTCGTCACCCGCAGGCCGCGGCGCTTCGCCGTCTCCAGCAGCCCGCCGACCGGATGGCGGCCGCAGGCGCCGTCGCGGGCGATCGCCGCCGGGTTCAGGTTTTCGATGGCGCGGCAGGTGGCGGCGTCGATGCGCCGCGCGGCGTCGTAGTCGAGATAGTGGCTCAGGTCCGACGACACCACGATCGCCGTCTCGGGACCGCCCCACAGCGCGTCGAGCACTTCCGCGACCTCGCGCGGGCCGGCGTCGCCGACGACCAACGGCACCACGGCGAAATCGTCGAGCACCACCTGCAGGAACGGCAGGTGCACCTCGAGGGAATGTTCGAGCGCGTGGGTGGCGTCGAACACCTCGACCTGCGGCAGATCGAGGATCGCCGCCGCCGCATCCTTGTCGACGGGCACGTCGCCGAGCGGCGTGCGGAAATAGTCGGCGCCGGAAAGCGCCAGGCCGCGCACCGCCACCCGGTGGCACGGGCCGAGCAGCACGACGCGGGTGATGACCGCGTGCGCCGGCATCAGGCGCGCATAGGCCGTGGCGGCGATCGGGCCGGAATAGACGTAGCCGGCGTGCGGCACGATGATCGCCTTCGGCACCGGTCCCGCGTCGCCGGCGCGCGCGCGTTCGGCGGCGGCGAGATAGCGCCGCACTTCGGCGTCGAGCTCGGCGGCGTTGCCGGGGTAGAACTGGCCGGCGACGGCGGCTTGCCGGACGGAAGGCATGCGATTCTCCTTCCCGCGTCGTGATCGAAAGGGGTCTGTTTGTCTAAGTAGTCTCCCGGGGCAGGGCTGTAAAGGGGCGGCCGCGGCGGGTACTGTCCGAATTAGGACAGGCAGACCCTTAAATTAGGACAGCCCTATTGTTTTAGGGTTGGCGCTGCGGGGCCAGTAAAAACCTGCTTCGCCCATTCGATGAATGAAAAATCAATATTGATAACCACAATGATAAAGACGATCACCGCTACAAATAGAAAGTTGCCCGCGATACTATATTGATCGGCCTTGTCGGTTTCGCCCAGCACCGTCCGCCGTTGCTTCTTGCCGACGTACCCCCAAATTTCGTCAAATTCCATGACGGGCACTTGCAGCCCGCGCATGGTCCGGTCATGGAGCCCGGCGCAGCCGGTCCCGACGCGGACGCCAAGGCGCATGATCGTATCGCGGTGGATTCCGGTTAGCCGCTCCGTCGTCCGGATGCTGACGCCTTCGGTCAAGGCGCTGATGGCGGCGATCTGGCGATCAAATGAAAGGACGTTCATTGCTTGTCTCCCGATCTGCGGGGAGTAAGAAATGCCAGTGGAAAAAGTTAATAAGTCGTGGTATATTCCACTTGCCAATCTGCATTGGGGCTAACCCCCCGATGTTGATGTATGGGTCCCGGGGGCTGTTAGCGCAGCCTCCGGACCCGGCTAAAAACTGGTTGCCCCGCCAGGATTCGGACCTGGATTTCTCAACTGTAAGGGCGAGCGTCCTACCGATTAGACGACAGGGCACCAGGTTAAGACGCCCCATTGGACACCTCCGATGGGGCGTTTTCGTTGCGAAGCTTCCAAGTGCCACGTTCGTTGAAAAGCTTCCCCAATTTTTTGAGGCGGGTGATCTGCGGCGATAATGACGTGCGCCTCAATTTTCCTCCCCACCAACGATTATTTAGGCGGTCGAGGATTTCCAGCGCCGTCAATCCCATTGGATGCGCTTCTTGTAGCAGCTGAATGACGCCCTTCTTGATGGTCGGCTTGGGCGGCTGGCCAGTCGTCGGCAATACCAACTGCCGGCCGCCAGCCGACCCGCTCTGTAGGTAAATCCGCTCGGCCGATTCGAGGGCCGCTAACTCCCTGCGGAGCGCGGTCTTCCGCTGTTTCACGTATTCAAGAAAGTCGTCCATGCTGGCCAGTATAGCCGCTGCTGAGTCTCGCGTCAAGATTTCTGACAACATTTTTTGTCTCATATATTGGGTAAAATCGTGAACGTTTTGTGAATAAAACTGTGGATAACTATGGAATTAATGGGTAATTATGGGACCTATTGGGTTGCCTTGGGGGCCCTGAGTTTACAGGTGTCGAAAAATCCCCTATAGTCCTAGCCAACGTGGCCCGCATAGGGCGGGCTGGAACAGAAGGACTAAGGCTATGGCCAAGAACGAAAAGACCTCACCACGTATGGCCCGGATCGCGTCCAAGGCAATGCGGGCTCCAAGCACCCTCACCAATTCGGAGATCAAGTCGCTCGGCGCCTCGAATTTGACGCAGGCTCCCGACCGGAAGACTCCAAGCAAGAAGGGACGCTAAGGCGGTAAACCCAAACCACGCTTCTGGCGGGAATAAAAATCACGCCGGACACTTGCGCGTTTTCCCCGTCACTGGCGCTCGCTATGCTGATGGCGAGCGCCTTTTCTTTTTTGGTATCGCGGATCAGAAAGCCGGCCGAACGACAACGTAGAATGGGCGGCGGCTCCGCCTCAGACAGCCACTGCCATTGTGGAGCGGCTTGTGCGCTGTCCTCCCATTCGATGAGGACCAGCGGCGCGGCCGATTTCGACTTAGGACACTTGCGCTTTCGATTTAGGACACGCCGGGGCATTTTAGGACATCACCCCGCGGCGGGGCGGCGGCGCGCTTCTTGACCGCGGCCGCGGGGCGACTACTTATATATAGGGCTCGCCGGCCGCCCCGGAGGCGGCGGCGCGCCCAGGCGCGCGGCGAACCGGACCGCGCCCGAGGAGCAAAATGAGCGCACGCACCGCCGAGCAACAGAAGCCGGAAAACTTCGGCCAGGCGTTCCCGGGCCGCTACTGGCACGCGCTGCCGGACGGCCGCGTGCAGTGCGACGTGTGCCCGCGCGAGTGCAAGATCCACGAGGGACAGCGCGGCCTCTGCTTCGTGCGCGCCAACAAGGGCGGCCGGATCGTGCTCACCACCTACGGCCGCTCGTCCGGCTTCTGCATCGACCCGATCGAGAAGAAGCCGCTCAATCATTTCCTGCCGGGCACGCCGGTCCTCAGCTTCGGCACCGCCGGCTGCAACCTGACCTGCAAGTTCTGCCAGAACTGGGACATCTCGAAATCGCGCGAGTTCGACAAGCTGCAGGCCCAGGCGACGCCGGAGATGATCGCCGAGGCCGCGATCAACAGCGGCTGCAAATCGGTCGCCTTCACCTACAACGATCCGGTCATCTTCCTCGAATACGCCGTCGACGTGGCCAAGGCGTGCCACGCCCGCGGCATCAAGACGGTGGCGGTAACGGCCGGTTACATCAGCCCGGAGGCGCGGGCCGAGTTCTACCAGCACATGGACGCCGCCAACGTCGATTTGAAGGGCTTCACCGAAGGTTTCTACAAGAGCCTGTGCACCGGCGCGCTCGCTCCGGTGCTGGACACGCTGAAGTACCTGAAGCACGAAACCAACGTGTGGTTCGAGATCACCACGCTGCTGATTCCGGGCGAGAACGATTCCGACGCCGAGATCGAGGCCGAGACGAAGTGGATCATGGAAAACCTCGGTCCCGACGTGCCGCTGCACTTCACCGCCTTCCATCCGGACTGGAAGATGCTGGACAAGTCGCACACGCCGAAGGCGACGCTGACGCGGGCGCGCGCGATCGCGGTGAAGAACGGTATCCGCTATTGCTACACCGGCAACGTGCACGACTTCGAGGGCTCGTCGACCTATTGCCATAACTGCGGCGAACGGCTGATCGGCCGCGACTGGTACGTGCTGTCGGACTGGAACATCACCTTCGAGGGCAACTACACCGGCAACTGCAACAAGTGCGGCACGCCGGTGGCCGGCGTGTTCGACGGCCCGCCCGGCACCTGGGGCGCCAAGCGCCAACCGGTGCGGATCACCGCCTTGCCGCGGCTGCCGGCGGCGTGAGCCCGACCGTGAACAAGTCCGCCCGCCGCCATCGCGCGGCAACGCCGGCGGGGCCGGCGGACGCCGCGCCGTGGCGGGCGGCGAAGAGCCTGCTGGAAGCGGAGAAACGCCGGATCATTGCCGAGATCCGCGGCTATCCGCCGCCGATTGCCGGCTGCGACGCGCAATACCAGCACCTCACCGAGCGCCGGCAACTGATCGGCCGCGAGCTGGTGCGCCTGGAGGCGGCGCAAAGCGGCGGCGCGACGGCGTTCGACGATTTTATCGCCTCCTCGGCGTTCATCGACGCCGCCACGGCGCGCCGGATGCGCTCGGGCGCCGGCGATCGCTGACGCCGGCCCGAAGAATGCAACGAAACATAGGGAGTCCGGACATCATGAATCGGATCGCAATGGTTGGAACCACCGCTGGCCGGATACTGACCGGCGCGGTCGTTTGCCATGCTTTGCTGGCCGCGGCGCCGGCATCGGCCAGCCCCCCGATCGGCAAGCCGGCGCCGGCGTTCTCGGCCACCGATTCCAACGGCCACAAGGTGGCGCTCGCCGACTATCGCGGCAAGACGGTGGTCCTGGAATGGACCAACCACGACTGCCCGTACGTGCGGCGGCACTACGACCTCGGCAACATGCAGGGGCTGCAGAAGGAAGCCACTGGCGCCGGCGTGGTGTGGCTCTCCATCATCTCGTCGGCGCCCGGCACGCAAGGCTACGTCAAGGGCTCCGAGGCCAATCTGCTCACCAAGGCGCGCGGCGCCGCGCCGACCAGGGTGGTGCTGGATCCGCCCGGGGCCATCGGCAGGATGTACGGCGCGCAGGTGACGCCGCACATGTACATCGTCGATCCCACGGGCACCCTCGTCTACAAGGGCGGCATCGACGACCAGCCGGCACCGTGGGGCGAGTTGAAGAAGGAAACCCGCAACTTCGTCCGCATGGCGCTGGCCGATCTGAAGCAAGGCGGCACGGTCCGCCACGCCGACACGCGCGCTTACGGCTGCACCGTCAAGTACGCCGACTGACCGCCAGGGGCGGCGGCGCGTCGGACTCCCAGCCCCGCGCCACCCGCCAATCCCCTTGGCGGCCGCCGCGGCTGCCGTTATGCTGTTGAAAGGGATAGAAAAACCCGATTGACGGACACGGACTCGACGTCGGAAGGGGGGGTAGGGAGATTCCGAAGGCTCCCGCCATTTCGTCCAAGTCGGCACGCTCGCGTGGCGCCGGTGCGGCCGGCGTGGACGCGAAGGCGTCGTTGCGCCTGAACGAGGCCGTCCTCAACAGCATCTTCGAAACCGCCGCCATCGGAATCATCCTGCAGGGACGGGACGAAAAGGGCGCGCGGCGCGTCAACGACGCCCTGTGCCGCATGGTCGGCTACTCGCGGGCGGAGATCGAGAGCCTCGCGTACGGAAAGGTCACCCACCCCGACGATCTGAAGGAGAGCCAAGCGCTCCGACGGAAGATGTTCGAGGGCAAGGTCGACCGCTACCAGGTCGAGAAACGTTTCCTCCACAAGGACGGCCATGTCGTCTGGGGGGCCGTGCACGCGGCGGCGATTCGCGACGACAGGGGCAAGATCGTCCACCACGTGTCGTTCATCCAGGACATCACCGAGCGCAAGAAGGCCGAGGCGGAGCTGGCGCAGCAGACGGCGGTCCTGGAGGCGACCCTCGAGAACGTCGACCAGGCCATCATCATGTACGACAAGGACATTCGGGTGCAGATGTTCAATCGGCGCTACTGCAAGCTGCGCGACCAGGACGAGGAGTTCCTGGCGACGCGGCCGACGCTGTGGGAGATGTTCCGCGAACAGATGAAAAAGGGATATTACCCGGAGGGTCGGGATAATCCCGAAGAGTTCGTCGAAGAGTGGATCGAACGCAACATCACCGGACCCGAAGCGACGCGCGTGTTCGAACAAGTCCTTCCCGATGGCTCGGTGCATGAAGCGCGCGGCCGGCGTCTTCCGGACGGCGGCTTCGTCCGGACGTGGACCGACATCACCGAGCAGAAGAAGGCGGAGCGGGAACTGGCGCGGCAGAAGGCGATCCTGGAGGCGACGATCGCTCATTTCCCCGAGGGTATTTCCTTCTACGACAAGGACCTCAGGCTGCAGGCGTGGAACCGCCGCTATGCCGACATGCGCAACTTCGACGAAGAATACCTGGCGACCCGTCCGTCCATTCAGGACATGCTGAGGCGCCAGATCGAGAAGGGGCTCTATCCGATCGCCGAGGCCGACCCGGACAAGTTCATCCACGAGTGGGTCGAGCGCATCCGCTCCGGCGAGGACTACGAAACCAAGGTTTGGGAACTTGCCGACGGCACGGTGCTGGAGGCCAAGGGCAGCCGCCTGCCGGACGGCGGTTTCGTGCGCTCGGTGGTCGACATCACCGAGCACAAGAAGACGGAGAAGGCGATCGCGGAAAAGGAGGCGTTGCTGCGCGCCGCCGTCGAAAACATTCCCGGCGGCGTCTACATGGTGGATTCGGACCTCAACATCGTCGTCCACAACCAGCGCATCAAGGAGATGTTCGGCTACCCGGACGACGTGATGGCCGTCGGCAAGCCGGTCGAAGGCGCGATCCGGTTCCGCGCCGCGCGCGGTCAATACGGCGAACAAGGCAAGGATAAGGACATTGAGAAGCTGGTGAAAGAGCGCCTCGCCGTGGTCGCCGGCAAGGCCCCCGATCCGATTCCACACTATCGCGTCAACGGCCGGGTATTTCAGCAGATTCGCGCGCCGATCGCCGGCGGCGGCATGGTGACCATCGTGCTCGACCGCACCGAGCAGGTGAACGCGGAGCAAGCGCTGCGCGACAGTGAAAACCGGGTCCGCGCGGTGATCGACAACACCCCGGCGGCGGTCTATCTCAAGGACACGCGCGGCCGCTACCAGATCGCAAACAAGGCGATGACGGAACGGCAAGGCTTTACGCCCGAGGAGATCATCGGCAAGTCCGCCCACGACCATTTCCCGGAGGCGCTCGCCAATTCCATCGAAGCGCACGAACAACAAGTGATCAGTACGCGCCAGACGACCTCCCGCGAGCTGGAAATTCCGCGGCCTGACGGCACGAAATATGTCGGCCTCGCCGTCAAGTTCCCGGTGATCGCCGCCAACGGCGAGGTCACCGCGGTCGGCACCATCACAACCAACATCACCGAACGCCGCCGCATGGAGGAGAGCCTGCGCGCAAGCGAGGCGTTGCTGAGGCTGTCGCTCGACAACATGACCGACGGCATCTATGTGCTCGATCGCGACATGCGGTATCTGGTGTTCAACGATAATTACCTGAAGCTCGTCGAATGGCCGAAGGGCTCGATCAAGGTCGGCGAATCGGTGCGCGACGTGATCGTGGCGATGGCGAAAAAAGGCTACTACGGCCCCGGCGATCCGGTCGAACACGCCGAGCGGCGGATCTCGGATTTCGCGTCAGTGGATGCATCCCGCCGCGAGGTGTCGTTGCCGTCGGGCCGCGTGCTCGACGTGCGCAAGTCGCCGCTTTCGGACGGTGGCGCGGTGGTGACGCTGACCGATATCACCGAGCGCAAGCGGCTCGAGGAGGATCTGGCCGCCGAATCCGAGAAGATGCGCACCGTCCTCGAACACATGCCGGGCGGCATCTTCTGGATCGACAAGGACCTGAATTACCAGCTGGTCAACGATCATTACTGGCAAGTCCACAATTTTCCAAAGGAAGGCGTGCAGCCCGGCAAGCCTCTCATCCCAATGATCCGTCTCAGGGCCGAGCGCGGCGAATACGGCCCGGGCGCGGTGGACGATCTGATTCGGGAGCGGATCAAGGCATACGACGAATTGGTCACAACGGAGGACGTCGTCGGCGGCGGGCGGGTCGTCGAGACCGTGCGCCGGCGGACCATGGACGGCGGCGTGGTCGCGGTGTTCACCGACATCACCGAGCGCAAAAAGGCCGAGGAAGCGATGCGCGCCGCCAAGGAAGCGGCCGACGCCGCCAACCAGGCGAAAAGCAACTTCGTCGCCGTCATCAGCCACGAGGTTCGCACGCCGATGAACGGCGTCCTCGGCATGGCGCGGCTGCTGCGCGACATGGCGCTCGACCGGGAACAGTGCGAGTGCGTCGATACCATCATCTCGTCGGGCGAGTCGCTGCTGCGCATCGTCGACGACCTGCTCGACGTCTCGAAGCTGGAGGCCGGCCGGCTGGAACTGGAATCGGCGCCGTTCATCCTCTCCGACGTGGTCGAGCAGTCGGTCGCCGTGCTGTGGCCGCGGGCGGTCGAGCGCGGCCTCAAGCTGCATTATAAGGTGGACCCGAAGATCCCGCCGGTGCTCGACGGCGACGCCCACCGTCTGCGTCAGGTGCTTCTGAACCTGATCTCGAACGCCATCAAGTTCACGGCGCGCGGCTCGGTGACGGTGGAAACGACGTTGATCGAAAAGCGGGATGAGGCGGCCATGGTGCGCATCGCGGTTGCCGACACCGGGCCGGGGATCAAGCCGGAGAACCAAAAGAAGCTGTTCTCGCACTACACTCAGGGCGCCGTCGAAGTGGCGCGCAAATACGGCGGCACCGGCCTCGGGCTGGCCATCTGCCGCCGTCTGGTCGAATTGATGGGCGGCGAGATCAAGCTCGAAAGCGCGATTGGCGAGGGCTCCACCTTCCACTTCAACGTGCCGCTGACCGTCGACCGCACCACCGACGCCGCCGAATTGCGCGAAAGGACGACGCAGCGGACGATGGAACTCACCGAGATCGACGGCTCGGCCCGCAAGCTCCGCGTCCTGCAGGCGGAGGACAACAAGATCAACCGCGACGTGGTCGAGAAGATCCTCGGCCGCGCCGGCCACCAGGTGGTGAGCGTCGCCAACGGCGCCGAGGCCTTGAGGGCGATCATGGACGGGCATTTCGACATCGTGCTGATGGACCGCCACATGCCCGAAATGAACGGCCTGACGGCAACGCGGCGCATCCGCGCCATGGCCGAGCCGTTGCGCTCGATTCCGATCCTCGGCATCACCGCCGCCGCCGGCGAGACGGAGCTCGAGACGTGCCAGAAGGCGGGCATGAACGAGGTGCTGACCAAGCCGGTCAGCGCCCAGCAGTTGAGGGCGATGGTCCTGCGCCTGACCGCCGGCGCTGAAGCCACGCCGCCGCGGCTTTCGTCGGCGCTGCCGGTGCTGGTCGTCGACGACACCAAGATCAACCGAACAGTAGCCCGCAAGCAGCTGGTGAAGCTCGGGCTCGCCTGCGACGTCGCGGACAGCGGCCCCGCCGCGCTCGACCTGCTCGACAACGGCGTTTACGGCGCGCTGCTGGTCGATATCTCGATGAAGCCGATGGACGGGATGGAACTCACCCAACGGGTGCGCGAGCGGGAACGGGCGCAGGGCCGGCGCACGCCGATCATCGGTATGACCGGGATGGTCGGCGCCGACGAGCACCAACGCTTCCTCGACGCCGGCATGGACGACTGCCTGTCGAAGCCGGTGGTGATCGAGGACCTGGCGGCGACTCTCGGCAAATGGCTGGCCGCGGAAGCCGAGATCGCGCCCGCTGCCGGCCGCGGCAACGGCGCCCATCCGATCGACATGGCGCTGCTGGGCGAAATCCTGGGCGAAGACGACGACGCCGAAAAACTCGATTGGGTCGGCGCCTTCGTCGAGCAATTTCCGCCGCTGATGACGGCGCTGGCGCGGGCCGTCGACGGCAAGGGCCGCAAGCAGACCCGCGACGCTGCCCACGCCGCCAAGAGCGCCGCATCGAGTGCCGCCGCCAAGCCGTTGATGGAGGTGCTGCAACGGCTGGAATCGGCGTCGCAAGACGAAGATTGGGACCGTATCGACGAGATGGTCCACGCAGCGCAGGCGGAATTCGAACGCGTCGTCGAATTCCACGACGGCCGAAGAGGAAATGGGTGATCGGCGATGTCGAACCTCAACCTTTCGATCTATACGATCCTGCTGGTCGACGACGTGGCATTCGCTCGCCAGACCGTCAGCCGCGTGCTCACCGCGATGGGCCGTCCGGTGGTGATCGAGGCCGAGAACGGCGGCACGGCGCTCGAAATCCTGCGCTCGAAAAGAACCATCGATTTCGTGATTTCGGATTTCAACATGCCGTATCTCAACGGCCTGCAATTGCTGAAGGCGGTGCGAACGGGTGAATCTTCGGCGCATCGTTCGCTGCCGTTCGCCATGCTTACCGGATTTTCCGACAAGCATTTGGTGGACTCGGCGTTGGCGCTGGACGTCAATGCCTTCTTGGTGAAACCGGTGTCGAGGAAGACGCTGTCGGAACGGTTGAGCAAGATGCTGAACCGCGGCGACGAGGATCCGTGGCTGCGGTCGACCAAATACTATGGCGACATCGTTATCGAGGAAGCGCCGGAAGGAGCGCCTCCGCCGGTCGAGATGGCCAATCAGCAGCCGTCGGCGTCGGCGCCCACGGAGCCGAGGGCAGCGCCGCCCGGCGCGCCGGCGCTCGATCCACGGCAAATCGGCGCCCGCGCCAGCATCATGCGCCGGATTTCGTCGCTGTCCGGCAGGTTCGAGGACTCCGATCTCGCCAACGAAATCGGCCATTGCGTCGACCAGCTCATCGACGACAACGGCGACAAGGCGGCGTCGCGGATCGTCTCCTATCTCGACGGCCTGGTGATGCGCAACGTATTGAAAGCGGATCACCTGCCCAAGCTGCTCGCCGACGCCGGCAACCAGCCGTCGGCGCCGGCCGCGACGGGGATGCCGGCGTTCGATCCCCTGACGCGGGCGCTGAAGGCGCCGGGCTTGAGGGAGGGCGAATACTTCTTCTCGCTTGGCGATGTGCCGCCCGGCTCGGTGTTGACGCGCAACATCAACACCGAGGACGGCAGCCTGTTCATGACCTGGGGCACGCAACTGTCGCCGCAGGTGATCTCGATTCTCAGCCATCTCGACAAGATGAGCGTGCTGGCTCTGACCAAGCTGGAACCGTGGGTGAGCGGCGTCCACGTGTCGCTGCGCCACCGCCGCGGCGGCGCCACCCTGGCGCCGAAGCCGCAATCCGTGGCCGCGGCGCCGCTCCCGGCTCCGGCCCCGGAGCCGCCGCCGAAGTCGCTGGCGCTGCCCGAGGGGGCGACCGAGACCCTGGTGCGGCCGGCCGAGGCGCCGGTCGGTTCCGTCGTCACCCGCGACATCTTCACTCGCGACGGCCGCCTCTACCTGCATGCCGGCGCCAAGCTGTCGTCCCGCATGATTTCCATCCTCAACGACCTCGATCAGCTCGGCCACATGAAATCCGAGCTGTGGATCGCCGCGGAGGCGCCGGCCGCCGGGCCGGCCCCGTGACAGGCCATCGGCGAGGTGTTAAACAACGCCGGCGCTTCGGAAGAATCACTCGCTCGGCGGACTGCGGATGTCGAAAAAGTCGCTCGCCCTGGCACTCAAGTTCCTGGTGTCGGGGCTGCTGATCTGGTTTTTGGTCTCCAAGATCGACGTCGCCGCCGCCAAGGCGCGCATCGTCGAGATCGATGCGGCGATGCTGTTCGCCGCGATCGGCGTAATTCTGGTGCAGATGGCGATCGGCGGCGCGCGCTGGGAAACGGTGCTGCGGGCGATCGTCGCGCCGCTCGGCTACGCCAGGGCAATCCTGTTCTTTTACATCGGCACATTCTTCAGCCAGGTGCTGCCGTCGTCGGTGGGCGGCGACGCGGTGCGCATGTACAAGGCCTACCGCGTCGGCCTCGGGCTCAAGGGCGCGGTCAACGGCGTTTTGCTGGAACGCGCCGTCACCGTCGTGGCGCTGGTGATTCTGGTGATCGCCACCCAGCCGTGGTTCGTGCCGCATATCGGCCGCCAGCGTTGGATGACCCAGATGTTGCCGGCGCTGGCGCTGGTGACGGCGGCGACGGTGGGCGGCCTGGCGTTCCTGATGGTGCTCGACCGGCTGCCGCAATCGCTCCGGCGCTGGCGGCTGGTGCGCGGGCTGGGCCATCTTGCGGTCGACGCGCGCCGGGTGTTCCTGTCCGCCAAACACCTGCCGCGGGTGATCGCCTGGGGGCTGATCACCCACGTCAACATCTCGTTCGCGGTGTTACTGCTCGCCACCGGGCTCAAGCTCGAGATTTCCTGGCTCGACTGCCTGGTGCTGGTGCCGCCGGTGCTGCTGGTGACGACGTTGCCGATCTCGATTGCCGGCTGGGGCGTGCGCGAGGCGGCGATGGTGGTCGCCTTCGGCCTCGTCGGCGTGCCCGACGATGGCGCCCTGGTGCTCGGCTTCATGATGGGTGTCATCGGCATCGTCGTCGGAGTGCCCGGCGGCATTTTGTGGGCGTTGAGCCGCGACAAGGGCGAGACGGTGTTGCATCCGGGCGCCGAGTTGCCGGCGCCGGCGGCTTCCGGCAAAAACGAACGGATTTGAGCGCCGCGCCGCCGACCGCGCGCGGCGCCAACAAAACCTTTTCTTTATCGCCGGCGCGGTTAGAGTCGGCAGCCGAGGGAGCCGGCCGGGCAACTCCGCCCGCGGTTCCATGCGCGCAATGGCAGCGAAGGGTACGACCATGAAAATCGCCTTTTCCGATCCCGCCATTACGGCCGCCGGGGCGCTCGCGGTCGGCGTACTGGAAGGCAACAAGCTCACGGCCTCGGCCAAGGCCGTGGATCGCAAAACCCGTGGCGCCGTCACGCGCGCGCTCAAGGCGGGCCCGTTCAAGGGCAAGGCGGGCCAGACGCTGACCATGATGGCGCCGGCCGGCACCCGCCTCGAGCGGTTGCTGCTGGTCGGCCTCGGCAAGCCTTCGGGGCTCGACGACAACGCGTTGCAAAAGGCCGGCGGCGCCATTTACGCGGCGCTCGGATCCTCGGGCACGCGAGCTGCGACGGTGCTGGTGGACGACATCGACGGCGCAACGCCATCCGCCGAGGCGATGGCCGTAAGCATGGCCGAGGGCGCGAAGCTGCGCTCGTACCGGTTCGACCGTTACCGCACCAAGCAGGCCGCGGAGGACAAGCCGACCCTGGCGGCGCTGACGCTGCGCTGCAAGGGTGCGAACGCGGCGCGTACCCGGTTCAAGGCCCGCGAGCGGGTCGTCGACGGCGTGTTCATGACCCGCGACCTGGTCACCGAGCCGCCCAACGTGCTGTACCCGGAGACGCTGGCCAGGCACGCCCAGGAATTGGCGAAGCTCGGCGTCAAGGTCGAGGTGCTGGGCGAGGCGCAGATGAAGAAGCTCGGCATGGGCTCGCTGCTCGGCGTCGGTCAGGGCTCGGAGCGCGAAAGCAAGCTGGTGGTCATGCAGTGGCTCGGCGCCGGCAAGGCGGGCCGTGGGCGGGGCAAGGGCGGCAAGGATGGACCATGCTGCTTCGTCGGCAAGGGCGTCACCTTCGATACCGGCGGCATCTCGCTGAAACAGGCGGCCGGCATGGAGGAGATGAAATACGACATGGGCGGTTCCGGCGTCGTCATCGGCCTGATGAAGGCGCTGGCCGGGCGCCAGGCCAAGGTCGACGCCGTCGGCGTCGTCGGCTGCGTCGAGAACATGCCCGGTTCCAACGCCCAGCGGCCGAGCGACGTCGTCACCTCGATGTCGGGGCAGACGATCGAGGTCCTCAACACCGACGCCGAGGGGCGCCTGGTGCTGGCCGACGCGCTGCACTACGCCAACGACCGCTTCAAGCCGCGCTTCATCGTCGATCTGGCGACGCTGACCGGCGCCATCATCATCTCGCTCGGCGACCAGTACGCCGGGTTGTTCTCCAACGACGACCGGCTCAGCGAGCAGTTGGCCGCCGCCGGCGGCAAGACCGGCGAAAAGGTGTGGCGGATGCCGCTCGGCGAGGCGTACGACAAGATGATCAATTCGGACATCGCCGACGTGAAGAACGTCTCCGACGGCCGCGGCGCCGGTTCGATCACCGCGGCGCAATTCCTGCAGCGGTTCGTCGGCAAGACGCCGTGGGCGCACCTCGACATCGCCGGCGTCACCTGGGCGAAGAAGGACCTGCCGACGGCGCCGAAGGGAGCGACGGCGTTCGGGGTGCGGCTTCTCGACCGCCTGGTCGCCGACAACTACGAAGGAAAATAGACCGCGCGAGGCCGGGCCGTGACCGAGATCGCCTTTTACCACCTCGAGAACTGGCCGTTGGAGCGGGCGCTGCCGATGCTGCTGGAGAAGACGCTGGCGTCGGGCAAACGGGCGCTGGTGCTGGCCGGCTCCGAGGCGCGCGTCGAGGCGCTCACCAACCTGCTGTGGACCTACCATCAGGATGCCTGGCTGCCGCACGGCTCGGCCGCCGACGGCGCACCCGAGGAACAACCGGTATGGCTCGCCGTCGCCGATGCAGCCGACGCCGGCGACAACCCAAACCGCGCGCAGTTCCTGTTCCTGACCGACGGCGCCAGCTCGGCCCGGGTCGCCGACTTCGAGCGCTGCTTCGAGCTGTTCGACGGCCGCGACCAGGCGGCGCTCGGGGCGGCGCGGGACCGCTGGAAGGATTACGCGGCGGCCGGCCACGCGCTCACCTACTGGCGCCAGACCGACGCCGGCGGCTGGAAGAAGCAGGACTAGGCGGAATTCCGCCACGGAAGCCGGGCGGCGGCACCGCGGCGGCTCGGAATTTTATCCGAATTTCCTTGACAATAATCCCATATCGTTCTATATACGTTCCAGACCCCGGCAGTCGCCGCCGGGGTCGTCCGCCGACGCCCCGGCGACGGCGGCCCGCTCTTGGACATCGTGAATAGGAAGCAGCAGCCCGGCAGCCGGTCGTCGGCGGCAGCGCGCTGGCGCGCCGTCCGCGGCGGCCGGCAAAAATGCCGACGGATGATGACAGAAGCCGACAAAAGCCGACGAAAGCCGACTTTAAATAAATTTCCGCGGGCGGGAGCGGCGGCCCGCCGATGGCGGGTGGCGCGGCGGTGTTCGCCGCCGATTCAAGGGCTTGCCGGCAAAAATGATGAGAAATGATGAGTTGCAAAAAATTTTCCGGACCTGAATCGCGGCGGATCAATGACTTGGAAAGAAACCGGCGGCCGGAAATGATGAGAAGACGATGAGAGGACGATGAGTTTCGGACCGGTTTTCGATGCGCTTCGGATGAGAATCGGACGAGTTTCCGACGAGCCGCCGGCTCATTTCTTGCGGTTCAGCGCCTTGCGGTCGGGACCGTACCACTTGGCCAGGTAGTCGAGAGCCAGCTCCCGGTCCTGGGTGTCCATCGGGTCCATCTTCTGTTCCTTGACCATCCAGTCGAGGGTCTCGTCCCACACGTCGCGGCTGAGGCCCTGCTGGCGCACCATCATCAGCGAGTGGCAGGCCGGGCACGTATAGAACACCTGCTCGCGGCCGACGTCCTCGGGCAGGCCCTGCCATTCGTCGCCGGGATCGACGGCCCACTTCACGGCCGGCGAGGCGGCTCCGCCAGCCGGCTCGGCGGCGACGGAGGTGCCGGCCATCGGCAGCACGCCTGATGCGGCGACCGCCAACGCGACGATCGGCACCGCGGCGATGAGTATGCTCTTCGACATGGGCATCGGTCGGCTCGGGTTTTGGACAAAAAATGTCCCGCCGGGGCAGCATGCCCCGGCGGGAGCCAATGACGGATCAGGCGACCGTAACGGAGACCCGGTGCATGGCGTTATGCAGGTAGCCTTTCGGATTCCAGGCCATGGCGAACGGCTGCATCTGCCCCTTGTCGTCGGTGGCGCGCGCCCAAACCTCGTAGTAGCCGGCGGCCGGGAACATGACCCGTTGCGAGAACCGCTGCCAGGCGAACGGATTGGCCGGCTTCTGCAGGTTGGCCTCGATCCAAGTGGTGCCGAAGTCGATGCTGAGATGCACCGCCTTCACCACGTTGTCGCCGGCCCAGGCGTGGCCGCGCACGTCGAGGGACTGTCCCATGGCCAGCTTGGCCGCGGTCTCCGGCGCGGTGATCAGCGACTTCACCCGGTGCGAGCCCAGGATCTCGTAGTCCTTGTTCGGCACCTTCTGCCCCGGCGCCACCGTATATTTGGGAATCCGGTAGGCGGAGCCGCCCATCTTCGCGCCGTCGTGGACCTTGTCGCGCACCCACACCCGGGTCAGCCACTTCTGCGAGCACGACCCCGGCCAGCCCGGAATCACCAGCCGGAGCGGGTGGCCGTTCTGGATGTGCAGGTCCTTGCCGTTCATGGCGAAGGCGATCAGGTTGGCCGGATTCATCGCCTTTTGGATCGGCGCGCCGCGCGACAGCACCAGCCCGGGCTTGCCCGAGAGCTGCGTGTCGGCGCCCTCGTGGCCGGTGTAGACGGCGCTTTTCTTGACGCCGGCGGCCTTCAGCACGTCAGCCAGCCGCACGCCCGTCCATTCGGCGCAGCCGACGGCACCGACCGTCCACTGGCCGCCCTTGACCGGCGGGTTGAAGAAGCCGCGGCCATTGCCGGCGCACTCGACCACCAGACGCGAGGTGACGACCGGGAACTTGCTCTTCAGCTCGGCGATGGTCAGCTTCATCGGCTTCTCGACCTCGCCGTCGATGGTCACGGTCCATTTCGCCACGTCGACATTTTCCGGCGCGTTGCCGTTGTTGCGGATGAAGTGGCGCGAGGTCGGCGTCACCTCGTCGTCGAGCAGGTGCGCCGGGCACTCGGCGTTGATCGGCCGGTCGTTGACGATCCTGAGGCCGTCCTTGCCCGCGATGTCCATCTGCTTGGCGGCCAGCGCCTCGGGGATGAACCCGGACGGCATATTGCGGTGGAATGGAATGGCGGCGCCGATCAGCGCGCCCATGGTGGCCAGCCCGGCGCCCTTCAAGAAACCGCGGCGGTCGGCGTGGGGAACGCGGCCGAACACCACCTCGTCGGCGCGCTCGGGATCTTCGGCAAAAAGTTGGAAAAGATCGGTTTGCTCGCCGGTCTTGTCGGCGGATTGCGGATTGTCCTTTGGCATGTTGCCCCCTGTTGACATGATGGGTTGCGGATATTGGGGCGCGGCCGACTTCGCGGACCGGACCCGGGATCAGGGAGAAAACGTGCTGATCGGCCCGTTTATTCCGCCGCCAACAAGAATTATTCGCTTTTCAGGAAACCGCCCGGCGAACGCCCCGGGAACGGCCTCAGGTCAGGCAGGGCTTGGAGGTATCGCGGGCGGTCCGCAGCGCCATCTGGGTGTCGTGATCGAACGGCAGGTGGCGGCGGCTGGTCATCCGCACGCTCTCGGCCAACTGGCGGAAACGCTTGGGGTCCATGGTGTCGGTGAGGATCACGTAGGCCAGTTTGCCGGCCCGCCACGCGTAGGCGTGATTGCGCCCCTGCGAAAACGGCTCGATCGCCTCGCCGAGCGCCCGGCCGCCGGAAAACACCACCAGGCTGACCTTGCAGCCGCGAGTGCCCTTGTAGCCGACGAGCAGCGCCTGGCGGCTGCCAGAGATCGGCGCCACCGTGGCATGGACGACGGTCAGCCGGCTGGCGCCGAGGTCGGGGACGTAGGTGCCCGGCACCGCGTCGGTGTATTCGCTGAGCATCAGCGCCGGCTGCGTATCGCCCCTGGCAATCGACCAGCCGTGGTGCAGCGCCCATGCGCGCTCCAGCCAGCCGGCCCGGAGATCGCGGTCGGACAGGCCCGACACCAGGGCGGAGCCGGCGACGAACAGGGCAAAAAAGATGCTGGCGGCGAAAACGGTCAGCCGCTCGGACTTGGCCGCCGTCGCCGGTACGGTCATGGACGGCGCCTCGACGCTGTCGGCGACCGCCGAGCGCAACCGGCTCAACGCCGCCACTTGGCGCGCCAGCGCCGGATCGGCGGCAACGGCGCGCGCCACCTCGGCGGCGGCGGCCGTGTCCAGTTCGCCGTCAACGTACGCGTTCAGCGTCTCGAAGCCGATCGGATCCTTCTTCATGCCGTTCCTTTTTTGCGCGCTACCCGCAATTCGTGGACGTTGCTGGCGGTGACCGCCGCCAATAAAACCCGCCGCGCGCGGCTGATGCGGCTCATGATGGTGCCGACCGGCACTTTCAAAAAACCCGCCGCCTCGGCGTAGCTAAGGCCGACGATGTCGATCAGCGCCAGGATTTCCCGTTGTTGCGGCGGCAATTTCGCCATTTCGAGTTTGACGGTCAAGACGCTAATAAAACGTTCATCCCCCTGCCAATATTCCAACGTCCCGGAAAAATTCCCGTCGTCGGGTACCTCGGCGGCGATCCGCTCGCGGCGCCGGCGGTCATAAAACGCGTTTCGCAGGATGCGGAACAGCCACGCCCGGTAGGCGGGTTCGTCGGCGGGCGCGTTCTTCGCCGCCAGCGCCCGGATGGCGCACTCCTGCACCAAATCCTCGGCCCGGTGGCGGTCGCCCGCGAGGCTGTACGCATAGCCGTACAGCCGCTTCAGATAGGGCTCGATGCGGGCCCGCTTCGCTGCCACTGGATGCGCCTCCCCGACGCGCCGGCACGCACGCGTTTTGCTTTTCCGCCGCCAGCATTGCCGACTATGATCGCCGACGCAAGACCGCGCCGGCGGACCCGACCGTCGGCGCCGGCGACCGGGAGGTAACGGCATGGCCAAACGTTGGAAACAACGTCCCGAAGGCTCGACCTGGGGAGACTGGGGCGACGACGACCAGCTCGGGCGGCTCAACCTGCTGACCCCGGCGCGGGTGAAACGGGCAGTCGCCGAGGTCAAGGACGGCCTCGCATTCTGCCTGAGTCTGCCGTTGGACCTGCCGGGCGGCAACTCGGTCAACCCGAAGCGCCATCCGCCGAAGCTGCAGCCGGTGTTCGAGAAGGACGGCGGCGTATATTTTAACTACGTCTGGGACCGTCACGACCATCCCGGCAACATGGACGTCAGCTGCGACGAGGCGGTGCTGCTGTACAGCCAGTACTCGACCCAATGGGACAGCCTCTGCCACGTCGGCGCGCTGTTCGACTCCAACGGCGACGGCGAGCCGGAGCCGGTCTACTACAACGGATACCGGCCGGGCGAGCACGTCGGCGGCGAGCCCGGCGACGGCAAGCTCGGCGCCCGCGCGCTCGGAATCGAGAACGTCGCGGCCACCGGCATGCAGGGGCGCGGCGTGATGGTCGATCTCGCCAAGCACTTCGGCGACACGCGGGTCGCCGTCACCTACGACCAGCTGATGGACGTGTTCGAGAGAGACGGCATCACGGTGGAGGAGGGCGACATTCTCGCCATTCACGCCGGTTGGGACGACATGATCCTGGCGATGAACGGCAGGCCCGACGCCGAAAAGCTGCATGCGTCGTGCGCGGTACTCGACGGCTACGACCCGAACCTATTGCAGTGGATCACCGATTCCGGCATCTGCGCGATCGTCTCCGACAATATGGGCGTCGAGGACTCGCGGCGCGTTGGCGACACCCAGGGCGGCCATTCGCGCCTGCCGCTGCACCGCCACTGCCTGTTCCGGCTCGGCGTCAATCTCGGCGAGCTGTGGTATCTCAGCGCACTCGCCAGCGCGCTCGCCGAGCGCAATCGTTTCCGATTCCTGCTGACGGCGCCACCGCTCCGGATGCCGGGCGCAGTCGGCTCGCCGGTGACGCCGGTCGGCACCATCTAGGGCCGGCGATGGCGACCTTCGACCCCGACGACAACGGTCCGCTCGCCGGCGTGCGCGTGCTCGACCTGTCGCGCCTGGTGTCGGGCAACATGCTGACGCTCCAGCTCGCCGACTTCGGCGCCGAGGTGATCAAGATCGAGCCGCCGGACAAGGGCGATCCGCTGCGTTTCTGGCAGGACAAGGGCGTGCCCGGCCACTGGAAGGTCTACGCCCGCAACAAGAAGAGCCTGACCCTGAATTTGCGCGAGCCCGACGCCATCGCGATCCTGCTCGACATGGCGGCCGGCGCCCAGGTGCTGGTCGAGAACTTCCGCCCCGGCCGGCTCGAAGAGATGGGCCTGGCGCCGGCGACGCTGCACGCCCGCAACCCGAAGCTGGTGATCGTGCGCATTTCCGGCTTCGGCCAGACGGGGCCGTATAAGGACCGACCCGGCTTCGGCTCGGTGGTCGAGGCGTTGAGCGGCTTCGCGTCGCGCAACGGCTTTCCCGACCGCGAGCCGCTGCTGCCGCCGCTCGCGCTCGCCGACATGATTGCCGGGCTCTACGGCGCCATGGCGGCGATGATCGCGTTGCGCGAGGTCGAGACGAAGGCGGGCAAGGGGCAGATCATCGACCTGTCGCTGCTGGAGCCGATCTTTTCGGTGATCGGGCCGGAGGCGCTCAGCTACAAGGTGACCGGCAAGCCCAGGCCGCGGCTCGGCAACGCCTCCAACACGTCGTCGCCGCGCAACGTCTACGGCACCCGCGACGGCAAGTGGATCGCGCTTTCGGCGTCGATCCAGTCGATGGCTGAACGGGTGTTTCGCGTCATCGGTCGCGACGACATGATTGTCGACCCTCGTTACCGCACCAACCCGGACCGGGTGAAACACCGCGAACAGGTGGACGAGATCGTCGGCGGCTGGATCAAGGCGCGCGACCAAGTCGAAGTGCTGGAAAAATTTGAAAAGGCCGAAATCACCGCCAGCGCCATCTACGATATTTCCGACGTCATCGCTGATCCGCACGTGCAAGCGCGGGAAATGGTGGTGACGTTGCCCGACGCCGACGTCGACGAGGTGCCGATGCACGCCATCACGCCCAGGCTTTCCGATACCCCCGGAACGTTCCGGCTGCCGGCGCCGAAGCTCGGCGAGCACACGGAGGCGCTGCTGGCCGAACTCGGCATCGACGCGGCGCGGCAGGCGGCGCTCAAGGGAAAGGGGGTGATCTGATGGCCGCCGAAAAAGCCGCCGCCGGACCGGATGACGTTGTCGTCTGGCGCTCGCTGCTGTACGTGCCGGCAAACAACCGCCGCTTCATCGCCAAGGCGCACAGCCGCGGCGCCGACGGCATTATCCTCGATCTCGAGGACAGCGTGCCGGCCGCCGAGCGCGACAAGGCGCGCGCCGTGCTCCGGGAATCGGCGAAGTCGGTCAGCCGCGACGGCGCCGACGTGGTAGTGCGCATTAATCGCCCGGACGCCGAGGCCATGCGCGACCTCGACGCGGCGGTGATCCCGGAGGTGACGGCGCTGATGCTGCCGAAGTGCGACGACGCCGCCCACGTACGGCGGCTCGCCGACAAGGTCGCCGCATTGGAGGTCGAGCGTGGGATCACGAAAGGCGCGGTCCGTTTCATCGTCATGGTCGAAAGCCCGAAGGCGCTGTTCCGTGCCGAGGAGATCGCCGCCGCCAGCCCGCGCAACGCCGCCGCCGTCCTCGGCGGCGAGGATTTCGCCGCCGCCAGCGGCATGGTGCCGGATCCGGAGACGTTGTATTTGCCGAAGCTGACGGTGTTGTTCGCGGCGCGCGCCGCCAACGTCGTGCCGCTCGGCATGATCGGCACCGTCGCCGACTACCAGGACCTCGACGCGGTGCGCGCCACCGTCCGGCGCTCGCGCAAGTTCGGTTTCGAGGGTGCGTCGTGCATCCACCCGAGCGTGGTGCCGATCCTCAACGAAGAGATGGCGCCGTCGGCGGCCGAGGTCGATCTCGCGCGGCGTATCGTCGAGGCGTACCGGGCGGCCGAGGACGAAGGGCTGGGCGCCATCGCCGTAGGCGGCAAGATGGTCGACGTGCCCGTCGCCGAGCGCGCCGAGGCGCTGCTCCGCCGCCACGCCGCCATCGCGTCGCGCGGACGCCGGCGATGACAGGGGGCTGCCTCGCCGCCGTCGTCGCGGCGGGTCGACGCGGCTGAACCTGGACGAAAAATTTCGCCCGGGGGCGAATGCTCCCGGGGCGAATGCATCGAAGAAAACGCGAGAGCGCCGGTCCGGCTACTTGCCGTTCTTGGCGGCGCGTTCGGCGCGTGCCTTTTCGCGGCCGGCGGCCTTCAGCTTGTCGATCTTCTTGGCGAACGCGATGTACGACAACTGCGCGCCAAGCGCCGCGAGCAACGGCGCCGCCAGCAGCGTAAACCCCCAGTAGATGACCTGCGCCGTGTTGATGCCGCGCATCAGCGCGGCGTGATAGTAGACGGCGTAGAGGAGGAGCATCAGCTCCGACACCAGGGCCAGGCGGAACGACGTCTTCTCGGTGAGTTTCCGTTCGGCGATCGATCCGCCCTGAGCGAGCAGGATATTGCTCAACAGCCCGCCGGTGAAGTTGCCGAGCAGCACCACCACGCAGATGATGGCGACAATCAGCGAGTCCTTGGTAAAACCGAAGGACATGAGGAATTTTTCAAGACCCATGGCGGCTCGTGCTCCTGCTTGCTCCCCGTTCCCCAGGCCGTCCGGTCGGTCGTGAGTTTCTAAACGTGCAAACCCGCCCTATCGCCCGCAGGTATTGCGAATCGAATCATAATTACACCGTTTAACTAGTAAAAATCCGGTAAACGGGATCGCCGCAAGGTCCCGCAGCCTAACTATAACTGGTTGATTATTCTGGGATAAAACGCTCAGCGGCGGTTAACCAAGAGGGCCGCGACGAGGCCGCCCGCGCCCGCCATTGCCGCCATACCCAGGTATGCGCCGGCGCCGAATTCGCCGTACAGCCTGCCGGCCAGCAACGCGCTCGCCGCCATGCCGAGGCCGGCGACGATCGACGCATACAGGCTTTGCGCCGATGCCGAGACGGCGGCCGGGAACTGGCGGGAGATGAAATAGATGGCGCCGAGATGGCTGGCGCCGAAGGTGAAGGCGTGCAGCGCCTGCATCGCCACCAGCACCGCCAGCGCGTCCGAGGTGCCGGTCAGCCACCAGCGCAACGCGCCGGCAAGGCCGCCGAGCGCGATCAACGCCGCCGGGCCGAGGCGGCGCACCAGGCGCGCGCCATAGGCGAACAGCACGATCTCGGCGAACACGCCCTCCGCCCACAGCCAGCCGATGACGTTCTCCGAATACCCCGACGCCTTCCACTCCAAGGTGCCGAAGGCGTAATAGACGGCGTGGCTGCCCTGGATCAGCGTCGCGGCGAGCAGGAACATCCCGAACCGACGGTCGCGCAACAGCTCGAACGGCACGAACCGGGCGCCGGCTGCCGGCGGCGGCGCCGTCGCCGGCAGCCCCAGGGTCGCCGCGACGGTAACGGCGAGCGCGACCAGGATCATCCAATAGATGAGATCGGTCGAGCGGCCGCTCAGCAGATAGCCGGCGCCGACGGCGGTGGCGATGAACGCCAGCGATCCCCACAGCCGCACTCGGCCGTAGTCCATCTCGCCGGCGTTGCCGATCATCATCGTCAGGCTTTCGGCGAGCGGCATGATCGGCGACCACGCGGCGAAGAACAGCACGGTGACGACCACCACCGCCGCGAACCCGTCGGCAGCCGCGAACAGCGCGAAAGCCGCCGTCGCCGCCACGGCGAGCACCACCATGATCGGCCGGCGCTGACCGCGGCGGTCGGCGACGTGGGCGACCAGCGGGTTGGCAATCAGCTTGACGCCGACCCCGACGGCGATGACGACGCCGATCTCGCTCGGCCCCAACCCGTTCGCCGCCAGCCACACCGGCCAGAACGGCAGGTGGACGCCGATCAGCGCGAAGGCGGCGGCGTAATAGAGCGATAGCCTCAACACCGTCGGCGGATTTTGCTCGGCCATGCGCTTGTCCTTCCGCCCGACCCGCGTTAGAGAAGGGGCCGATTGGCGGTTCGCGGATAGAAATAGCGGGTTTCCGCGACCACCGCGAGCGGCGCCGCCGAGGCGCCGGGCAAGGGGGACGGAATTCCATGAAAATCGCAGTGTTCGGCACCGGCGGCGTCGGCGGTTATTTCGGCGCCCGGCTGGCCAAGGCCGGCGCCGACGTGCATTTCATCGCCCGCGGCCGCCACCTGGCGGCGATCCGCGAGAACGGCCTCAAGATCGAGAGCGCCCTCGGCGCGCTGACTTTGAAGCCGGCGCAGGCGACCGACGACCCCGCCGCGATCGGCCCGGCCGACCTGGCGATCGTCGCGGTCAAGCTTTACGACACCGACGCCGCGGTGCAGGCGATGCAGCCGCTGGTCGGGCCCGAGACCACGGTGATGTCGCTGCAGAACGGCATCACCGCGCACGACACGCTGGCGGAGGCTTTCGGGCGCGAGCGGCTGATCGGCGGCTCGTGCCAGATTGCCGCGGTGATCGGCGCTCCCGGCGTCGTCCGCCACACCGGCACCATGGCCTCGGTGGCGTTCGGCGAATGGGACGGCGGCCGCACGCCCCGCGTCGAGGCGCTTCTCGGCGCGTGCAAAAAGGCCGGCATCGACGTCACCCTGTCGGACAACATCGACGCCGTGATCTGGTCGAAGTTCATCTTCCTCTCGGCCTTCAGCGGCATCACCTGCATGATGCGGCTGCCGGTCGGGCCGATCCGCGAGGACCCGGAGACGCGCGCGCTGCACCGCCGGGCGATGGAGGAGGCGTCAGCCGTCGCCCGCAAGAAGGGCGTCCGGCTGCCCGACGAGCTGATCGATCAGCGGATGGCGTTCACCGACGGCCTGCCGGCGGAGATGTATGCCTCCATGTACCACGACCTGATGGCCGGCAAGCGACTGGAGCTGAACTGGCTGTCGGGCGTAGTGGTGCGGATGGGGCGCGCCCTCGGCGTGCCGACGCCGGCGCAGGAGAGCTACTGGCTGGCGCTCAAGCTGCACGCCGACGGCCGCCAGGACTAATCGCGCGACGCTTCCGCCCGCGCCAGGCGGGCGAGATACTGCAATCCCGGGATGGCGCGGCTGCCGTACCAGCTCGGCATCTGGCCGTCGACCAGCCGTGCCTTCGCCGCGTGGTCGGGGAAGGCGGCGCCGAATTCATGCGCGTCGACGGCGCTAAACGCATAAGGTTCCGACGACAGCAGCACCAAATCGACGTCCCTGAGCATGGCGTCGGTGAGCGTCACCTCCGGATAGCGCGCCGCCCCGACGTCGCCGCCAAAGTCGCCGACGGTGCGCCAGTTGACCGCGGCGAGCATGCGCGAAATGTAGGTGTCGGCGCCGACGGTCATCCACGGGTCCTTCCAAATCAGGTACAGCACGCGGCGGGCCGGCATTGTTCGCGCCGCGGCGCGCACCTCGGCGAGCGTCGCCTGGAAGCGCCGGGCCAAGTCGTCGGCCGCCGGCTCGGCGCCGAAAACGCCGCCGATCAGGCGATAGAGCGCGACATTGTCCTCGACCGAGACCGGATGAGTCACCACCACCGCGATGCCGCGGCCGGCGAGATCGTCGGCGAGCGCTTTTGGGGTCTCGTCGACGTTGACGACAACGTGGGAGGGTTCGAGCGCCAGCAGCCGTTGCAGGTTCACCCGTTTGGTGCCGCCGACCGAGGCGATGGCCTCGACGGCGGCGGCCGGATGGACGCAGAACGCGGTCCGCCCGACGACGCTGGCGCCGAGGCCGAGAGCGAACAGCAGCTCGGTGACGCTCGGCACCAGCGAGACGATGCGAAATGCCGGCCGCGGGTTCGTCGCGGCGCGCGCGTGCGGGGTGCCGGCGGCGTCAACCAAAGGGCGTCGCGATGCCCGCGGCATGGTCGTTTTGCGTCGGGTTGGGGCTGAATCGGCCACTTGTGATCCCCGTCACCGCTGCTCCATAGGGAATTCCCTAGTATCCATTGTACCGGTGCGGGATAAAATCTTAAACCACGCATCGAGCGTGCCGATTTGCAACCCGAACGAGGGGAACGGGGGCAACAAGAACGGCATCTCAAGCCGGCTTCCCGCTCTTGAGCGACATGCCGACCAATCTTGAGCAACTGCTGGCCGCCAACGAAGCGCTGAAGCGCGAGATCGCCGAGCGCATCGTCGCGCTGGAGCGCACCGAGGCGATCGCGCGCATTTCCGAGGAGAACCCGGATCCGGTGATGCGGGTGACCGCCGATTGCCACGTCGTTTACGCCAACCGGCCGGCGATGGCGCTGCTCAACCTGTGGGGAATCGAGACCGGCGACCGCCTTCCGGCCGCCTGGTGCCAAGCGGCGACGGCGGCGATCCGCGAGCGCCGGATGATCGAGGAAGAGCTGGAGTGCGGCGAAAAGTTCTACGCGCTGATGATCCAGTCCGTCGCCGGCGGCGAATACGTCAACATCTTCGGCCGTGACATCACCAAGCGCAAACAGACCGAGGACCAGATCGTCAACTACGACGACGTCACCGGGCTGCCCAACCGGGCGCTGTTCCAGGACCGCCTGAAGCAGGTGCTGAGCCACGCCCGACGTACCGGCAAGCTGGCCGCGGTGCACCTGATCGACCTCGACGACTTCAAGGCGGTCAACGAGACCCTCGGCCTGGACGCCGGCGACACGCTGCTGTGCGGCGTCGCCGAACGGCTGTCGGCGGTGATCCGCACCTCCGACACGGTGGCCAGGATCGGCGGCGACGAGTTCGGCGTCATCCAGGTCGAGCCCGCCGACACCGACGGCGTCGCGGTGCTGGCGCAGAAGCTGATCAACTGCCTGCAGCCGCCGTTCCGCATCAAGGACCAACAGGTGCACTCGGGCGCCTCCCTCGGCATCACCGTCTATCCCAACGATGCCGGCAACCCGGACGAGATGCTGCGCAACGCCGACATGGCGCTCTACCACGGCAAAGGCGAGGGCCGCGGCACCTACCGCTTCTTCGTCGCCAAGATGAACGACGACATCCAGAACCGCCGCAAGCTGGAGGCCGACATGCGGCTCGGCATCGAGCGCGGCGAATTCCTGCTCCACTACCAGCCGAAGCTGCACGTCGGCCACGACCGCGTCACCGGCTACGAGGCGCTGATCCGCTGGCAGCATCCGGAACGCGGATTCATGGCGCCGGGCGCGTTCATCGCCGTCGCCGAGCGCTCGAAGCTGATCGTGCCGCTCGGCGAGTGGGCGCTGAAGGAAGCGTGCCGGCAGAACAAGCAGTGGACCGACGCTGGCCTCGGCGCGGCCAAGGTGGCGGTGAACCTGTCGGCGGTGCAGCTCAACGAGGTCGCGTTGACGGCGATGATCAAGAAGGCGCTCGACGAAACCGGGCTGGAACCGGCCCAGCTCGAGCTCGAGATCACCGAGAGCCTGGCGATGAAGAATCCGGAGACGACCGTCGGGCTGTTCAACGACATCGCCACCCTCGGCGTCTCGCTCTCCATCGACGACTTCGGCACCGGCTATTCGAGCCTGGCCTACCTCAAGAACTTCCCGGTGCAGCGGATCAAGATCGACAAGGCGTTCATCGACGACATCGGCGACGGCGCCAAGTCGGGCGCCATCGCGCGCGCCGTCACCACGTTGGGCCACAGCTTCGGCATGGAGATCACCGCCGAGGGCGTCGAGAACGAGACCCAGCTCAAATTCCTGCGCGACCTCGGCTGCGACGAGATCCAGGGCTACTACTTCTCGCGGCCGCTGCCGGCGGCGGAAGCGGCGGAGTTCCTGAAGGCGTTCGCCGCCGCCCGCGAAGCCGGCAAGGGACGGCCCGGTGTCGCCAATCGACCGAAGGGCGCCGTCGCCGCCCGCCGCCCGGCACCGCGCGTCGCCCGCCGGGCGAAAAAATAGCGGCCATCCGGAACGGTTTGACGGCTTGTCAGCCCGTCCAGCGGCGGCTATAAACCGCGCGCCCGAACCTCGGGGCCTCGGCCCCGCCCGCCAACCTTGAGGGAATCCGCCGATGGCCGTCGAGAGGACGCTTTCGATCATCAAGCCCAACGCGACCGCGCGCAACATCACCGGCGCCATCAACGCGCGGCTGGAACAGGCGGGCCTGCGCATCGTCGCGCAAAAACGCCTCCGGCTGACCCGCGCCCGCGCCGAGGCGTTCTACGCCGTGCACAAGGCGCGGCCGTTCTTCAACGATCTTTGCGCCTTCATGTCGTCGGGGCCGGTCGTGGTGCAGGTGCTGGAGGGCGCGGACGCGGTCGCCAAGAACCGCGAAGTGATGGGCGCGACCGATCCCGCCAAGGCGTCCCCCGGCACCATCCGCAAGGATTTCGGCGACAACGTCGAGGCCAACTCGGTGCACGGCTCGGACTCGGCGGAAAACGCCAAGGCCGAGATCGCCTTTTTCTTCAAGGAGGAGGAGATTGTGGGCTGAAATGACTCTGAGTAATTTTTCTAGTCCGAGGGGTAATAACGACTTCAATGGTGTGAAGGCTAGAACCTTATTTCAAATAGAAATTATTTAACATTATCTTGTGCCGAGTAATTCTTCCGCTACTTTTTTTATACCTTCAGTAACATCTACAAATGCATCGTCTAAATTGCCCCAAGAACAGACAGGCTTAGCATCCCGTGGAAGAGCTTGTAGTTTTGCAAACGGCGCATATTGCCATATACAGTTACGATAGATGATCGGTATCACTCTTGCCGATCCTTCTTCGTGTCTTTCCATAGCTCGTTCCATTTCGATGTCGTAGCAATATTTCGAATTTATGAATTCAATGCTTATAATTAGGAGAATAATATCTGCAGCATTAAGACGATCAGAAATGCGATTTCCCCATTCTTCGCCAGGCATAATTTGACGATCATGCCATTCTTCGATGAGTTTCATTCGTTGCAAAGGTTGAATATGTTTTAGGATTTCGTCTTTTGCCGTTTCGTCGCCGTGTGAGTACGAGATAAAAAGATTCAATGCTGGGGTTCCTGGGGCGCTTGCCAATCCAACGGACCCACCTCTACCTCGGCCGATCACTAATACGTTTTCACTACTCAGTTGTTCTTTTATCCGAAGATATTTTTGTGGCTCCCAAACAAGCCGCTCACGTAGTGCTTGGTTGCTTACAAGCCGCTGTCCTTGCTCTGAGAGTTCCGTGAGAGCAGCTAAAAACAATTCCTTGTCCGTTCTTCTACCCCGCCGTCGTGGCGCACGTCCCATAACTATCCCCGTTAATACCTAAGCGTCGTTCCCTTCTTCTCCGGGCTCGCGCGATTGCAGTTGGTAATCTTGTATTTGTGATGATTGCAAGGTATTTTCCCCACCCTTCTTTGCGCGCGCCTTGGCCGAAGCTTTTGAGGCTTTTTTCAGGAATTTAGCGGCTTGCTTAGCTTCGTCGCTTTCCACGACTTCTCTTTTCAGAACCTCGTCGCGAAGAGTTTCTTCCAGCGCCTTGATATCGACCTTCAGCTTTGGGGCAACCTTCCGCAATTCCTTCCGCAACGTCTTCAGCACCCGTTCGCTGAGCAGTAACGATGCCAGAGCAAAACGGCTGGTTACCTGCTGTCGCTGGTAAAAGGTATCCATGGACGATGGGGTAAATCCCTCGCGGGTCAGATTCCCCAAGCATTCTATGACCTGGGGATCGCGAGGATTGGCCGCGATCATGTCGATCTCGCATACCAGAGACTTATCGACTGGCTTTTTGAAGTGAACCTTGTAAACCTGCCATATCACTCCGTTCGTCAAAACGACCCAATCAATTCCCTTGTTCGACGCGTAATCGACTGCTTGCTTGACGTGGTTTTCTTTCAGCGTGACGCCGATTGCCTTGGCCTCGATCAAATAGCGGACATCGTCCGCAACCTTCACCGCCAAGTCGCAATAAGTGCTGCGAATTTCAAATTCCTTGGTGATTTCAGTAAATTTGTTGTAGCCGAAAAAATCGGCCAACATTTCAACAATGATAGTGACGGTGTCCGACTCGCTGATATCGCGGGTCTTCGCTTCGGATAATATGGACCGATAACGCTTAAGCTTTTTGCTGATCCGCTTGGAAACTTTCTTCGAGATTGCCATGGCATCCCCCTGGCTTCGCGAAGGCACTTACAACCCCTGATTTATCTTACTCCTCAATTTTTCGTGTTGCTACAACCTCCGGATTGAAAATCCGTGCCCGCAGCACGCGGTAACGGGGCCAATCCTTAAACCTTCGCCGGATTGACCAACACGCCCGTCGGCGCCTCGGCGCCGTCGATGACGGCGATTTCGTTCGCCACCCGCACCCGGCCTTCGGCGATCAGCCTCACCGCCAGCGGATAGATCTTGTGTTCCTGGGCTAGCACGCGTTGGGCGACCGCGTCGGCGTCGTCGTCGGCGCGTACCGGTACCACCGCCTGGGCGATGATCGGGCCGGTATCCATCTCGGGGCGGACGTAATGCACCGTGCAGCCCGAGAACCGCGCCCCCATCTCGACCACGCGTTCGTGCACGTGCAGGCCCTTGAACGCCGGCAGAAGCGACGGGTGAATGTTGATGAGTCTGTCGCGCCAGTGGGCGATGAACGAATCCGACAGCAGCCGCATGAAGCCCGCGAGGCAGACGAGCTCGGCGCCGGCGGCCTCGATCGCCTCGGTCATCGCGGCGTCGAACGGCTCGCGGCCGGTGAAGTCCTTGTGGCTGATCACCTTGGTCGGGATGCCGGCCTTGTTCGCCCGCGCGAGCCCCGGCGCGGCGGCGACGTTGGAGATCACCAGGACGATCTCGGCCGGCCAGTCCTTTTTCGCGCCGGCGTCGATCAGCGCCTGCAAATTCGAGCCGCGCCCGGAGATCAGCACCGCCAGCTTCAGCATCTCGCCGTCACGCCTTCCACGCCGCCTCCAGGTTCTCGAACACCACGCCGGCCTCGCCCTGGTCCGCCGTCTCGACGACGCCGATCTGCAGCACCAGTTCGCCGGCGCCGAGCAGCGTGTCGGTGACCAGCTCGGCCTTGCCGGCCTCGGCGATCACCGCCATGCCGATGCCGCAATTGAAAGTGCGCGCCATCTCGGCCGGGGCGATGCCGCCGGCCTCGACCAGCCACTCGAACACCGGCGGCAACGCCCACGCGTCGGCGTCGAGCACCGCCACCAGCCCGTCCGGCAGCACCCGCGGCAGGTTCTCGACCAAGCCGCCGCCGGTAATGTGGGCGAGGCCGCGCACCCCGCCGGTCTTCAGCGCCTTCAGGCAGCTCTTCACGTAGATGCGGGTCGGATCGAGCAGGGCCCGGCCGAGCGGGCGATCGCCGTCGAACGGTGCCGGCCCGGCATAGTCGAGGCCGGCCTTTTCCACCACCTTGCGCACCAGCGAAAAGCCGTTGGAGTGCAGCCCCGACGAGGCGACGCCGAGCACCGCGTCGCCGGGCATGATGCGGGAACGGTCGAAGATCTGCGCCCGTTCGACGACGCCGAGCGCGAAGCCGGCGAGGTCGTAGCGTCCGGGCGCGTACATGCCGGGCATCTCCGCCGTCTCGCCGCCGATCAGCGCGCAGCCGGCCTGGCGGCAGCCCTCGGCGACGCCGGCGACGACTTCGCGCATGGCGGCGACGTCGAGCTTGCCGGTCGCCAGGTAATCCATGAACAGCACCGGCTCGGCGCCCTCGGCGACCACGTCGTTGACGCACATGGCGACCAGGTCGACGCCGACCGCTGCGTGCTCGCCGGCGGCCTCGGCGACCAGCAGCTTGGTGCCGACGCCGTCGGTGGCGGCCACCAGCACCGGATCGGCGTATCCGGTGGCCTTGAGATCGAACAGACCGCCGAAGCCGCCGAGGCCGGCCATCACGCCGGGCCGCATGGTGGTTTCGGCGAGCGGCCGAATCGCCTCGACGAAGGCGTCGCCCGCGTCGATATCGACCCCGGCGTCGCGATAGCCGAAACCGCCGTCGTCGCCCTGTTTTTGCCGCTTTTTGGTAATTTTTTCCTCCATCGGCCGGCTGTGCTAGATTACCCGGCCGTTACCGGGGGGGGGCGCCGCGGCACCCGCCGTTCCACGACGGTTCCAATGCGACACCCCCGATCCATTCAAGCGGGCAGAAGATAATGTATCCAGGCCGGTTTGTAATCGACCATCTTCGTCGCCGTCGGGTGCTCCGTTGGGCGCTCCATTTGGCGCTTGGCGCGGGCCTCGCCGCCGTACTGGCCATTGCGTCACCGCCGCCACCGGCCGCCGCCGACGCGGTCGACGTGTTCGAGGTCAAGGACGTTGCCGTCGACGTCACCGCCGCCACCGCCGCCGAGGCCCGCGAAGAAGCCCTGGTGCAGGGCGAGATCGCGGCCTTCCAGCGGCTGCTCGAGCGGCTGACCTTGCGCGGCCATCGCGAAAAGCTGCCCGAGCTGCCGAAAGCGGACATCGACATCTACGTTCAGGACTTCTCGGTCGCCGACGAGAAGACATCATCCGTCCGCTACTTGGCGCGCCTCAACTTCCGCTTCAAGGCCGAAGAGGTGCGGCGGCTCCTGCACGACTTCGGCATCCCGTTCGCCGAAACGATGTCGAAGCCCGTACTGGTGCTGCCGGTGTTCCAGGACGCCGGCGCGCTGATCCTGTGGGACGATCCCAACCCGTGGCGCGACGCGTGGGCCAGCCGGCCGCCGACCGCCGGCCTGGTGCCTACAATCCTGCCGATCGGCGATCTCGCCGACATCGCCGCCATCGGCGCCGAGCAGGCGATGGACGGCGACATGCAGCGGCTCAACGCCGTCGCCCTGCGCTACGGGGCCAGCGACACGCTGGTGGTGTTCGGGGTGCTGCGCTTCGACGCCGCCAATAACCGCCGCGCCCTCGAGGTGTATTTCACCCGCTACGGCACCCAGCTTCGCGAGCAGACAGAGGTGATGTCGTTTGCCCAGGAGAAGATCGAGACCGTGCCGCAGCTTCTGTTGCGCGCCGCGCGCGAGCTGACGCAGATCGTCGAGGACAACTGGAAGCGCGACAACCTGCTGCAGCTCGCCCGTTCGGGGGCGGTGGCGGTGGTGGTGCCGATCACCGGGCTCAAGGACTGGCTCGCGGTGCGCAAGCGCCTGCAGCAGGTGGCGGTGGTGCGGCGCGCCGAGATGGTGCTGCTGTCCCAGGACGAGGTGCGGGTGAACCTGCATTTCCTCGGCGATCCGGGGCAGCTCGCATTGGCCCTCGAGCAGGCGGATCTGCGGCTGTTCGAGGAAAGCGGCGAGTGGCTGCTGACCACCCTCGAGCCGGCGCCGGTCGCCGCCGGCCGCCCGCCGGGCAAGTCGTGAGCGGCGGGCGCCTGCGATGAACGTCCCCAACCTGATCACGCTGGCCCGCCTGGTCTCGGTGCCGGTGGTGGTGTGGCTGATCCTGTCGGGCAGCCTGATGCCGGCGTTCTGGGTGTTTCTCGTCGCCGCGCTGTCGGACGCCGCCGACGGAATCATCGCGAAGCGGTTCAACGCCGAGACCGTGTTCGGGGCGTATCTGGATCCGATCGCCGACAAGGCGCTGCTGGTCTCCGTCTACGTCAGCCTCGGCCATCAGGGCAACCTGGAATCGTGGCTGGTGATCATGGTGGTGTTCCGCGACGCCGTCATCGTCGGCGGCGCGCTGCTGTTCCACACGGTCACCAGTTCGCTGACGATGCGGCCACTCGCCATCAGCAAGGTCAATACCTTCATGCAGTTGTTGCTGGCCGCCGTGGTGCTCGCGGTCGACGGCTACCGGCTGCACGACTTCGGCGTCGTGGCGGTTCTCGGCTACGGGGTCGCCGTTACCACGGTGTGGTCGGGCGGCATCTACGTCATCAAGTGGAGCCAGATGGCGGCGGCGATGGAGGAAACACCGCCGGCGGCGGCGCCGCAATTCGCCCCGCCATCCGCCCCGCCATTCGCCTCGCCATCCGCCCCGCCATTCGCGCCGGGCACCGCCGAGGCCGGCGGCGACGCGGCCGACGAAGCCAAGGTGATCCCGCTGAAGAGCCGAAAATGAACGCGAACCCGAGCCCGACAATGCACTTCACCCGACGCCCGACCATGAGCCCGACCATCAGCCCAACCATGAGCCCCGGGGCATGACCCGCGAGAAGCGCGCCCTCGCCTGGCTGGCCGCGCTGGCGCTGTTCGTGCTGCTGCTCGACGTGCTGGCGGCGGTGCTGCTGCCGTTCGTCGCCGGCGCGGCGATCGCCTATTTCCTCGACCCGGTGGCCGACCGGCTGGAGAGGGCCGGGGTGGGGCGCACGCTCGCCACCTCGATGATCGTCGGCGCCTTCTTCGTCGTCGTCGTCGGCGCGCTGGTGTTGCTGTTCCCGCTGCTGCAGGCGCAGGTGGTCGGGCTGCTGGCGCTGCTGCCGGGGGCGATCGACAAGGCGCACGCCTACGCGGCGCCGCTGATCGAGCGCCTGAAGACCGACCTGCCGCCCGACGCCGTGCAGCAGCTCACGGCCGCCGCCGGGTCGTACGCCGGCGCCGCGGTGAAATGGGCGGGCGGGCTGCTGGGCGGGCTGTGGAAGGGCGGCGTCGCCTTCTTCAACCTGCTCAGCCTCGTCGTCATCACGCCGGTGGTCGCGTTCTACCTGTTGCGTGATTGGGACGTCATCATCGAACGGTTCGACTCCTATCTGCCGCGCGACGCGGCGCCGACGATCCGCGAACAGGCGCGGGCCATCGACGTCACCATCGCCGGATTCGTACGCGGCCAGGCCAGCGTCTGCCTGGCGCTCGCCGTGTGGTACGGCACCGCGCTCACCGTCGTCGGCCTGAAGTCCGGCCTGCTGGTCGGTCTGGGCGCCGGCGCCATCTCGTTCATCCCGTATCTTGGCGCCGCGACCGGCCTCGCCGTTGGCGTCGCCATTGCCGCGGTGCAGTTCGGCACTTGGCCGATGGTGGCGGTGGTCGCCGCGGTGTTCGTCATCGGCCAGCTGGCGGAAAGCTACGTGTTGACGCCGCGCTTGGTCGGCGACCGCATTGGCCTGCATCCGGTGTGGATCATCTTCGCCCTGCTCGCCGGCGGCGCCTTGTTCGGCTTCACCGGCGTGCTGCTGGCGGTGCCGGTGGCGGCGGTGATCGGCGTCCTCATCCGCTTCGGCCTCAAGCGCTATCTGGCGAGCCCGCTCTACACCGGCCATCACGGCAGTACCCACGGCGGCGACGCCGGGAACACGCGGACGTGAGCGCGGCGACCGGCGGGCCGGGCCAGCTTCTCCTCGATCTCGGCCATCGGCCGTCGCTGGCGGGCGACGACTTCCTGGTCGCGCCGTGCAACGCCGCCGCGGTCAAGTGGATCGACGCTTGGCCCGGCTGGCCGGCGCCGCTGGTGGTGATCTTCGGTCCCTCCGGCTCCGGCAAAAGCCATCTCGCCCAGGTGTTCCTGGCGAAGACCGGCGGCCGCGCCATTTCCGCCCGCGACGTCGCGCGAGGCGAGCCGGCGCGGTTGTTCGGCGACGCCCCGGCGCTGGTGCTCGACGACGCCGAGCGCGCCCTTGACCGGTCTGGCGAGGAAGCTTTGCTGCACCTCTACAACCACGCCCGCGATGTTGGCCGGCACTTGCTGTTGACGGCGCACCGGCCGCCGGCGCGCTGGCCGACCCGGCTTGCCGATCTGGCGTCGCGCCTGAAGGCGGCTCCGCACGCCGCCATCGGCGATCCCGACGACGCGCTGATCGCGGCCGTGCTGGTCAAGCAGTTCGCCGACCGCCAGCTGCCGGTCGACGACGACGTGATATCGTTCATGGTCCGGCGCATGGTGCGTTCGTTTGCCGCCTTGCGGATCGCGGTCGAGCGGATCGATCATCTGTCGCTGGCCGAGCGCCGCCGCGTCACCGTGCCGTTGGCGAGAAGGGTGTTGGATTCGCAATCGGAAAATACTTGAGGGGAGGAACCATCATGGATCTCGGAATCAAGGGCAAGAAGGCGATCGTCTGCGCCGCCTCGAAAGGTCTCGGCAAGGCATGCGCCATGTCGCTGGCCAGGGAAGGCGTCGAGCTGGTAATCAACGCCCGCACCCAGGACGTGCTCGAAAAGACGGCGGCCGAAATCCGCAAGGCCACCGGCGCCCGCGTGACGGCGGTCGCAGCCGACATCACCACCGACGCCGGGCGCGAGGCCGTGCTTAAGGCGTGCCCGGCGCCGGACATCCTCGTCAACAACGCCGGCGGGCCGCCGCCGGGCGATTTTCGCGATTGGGGCCGCGACGACTGGATCAAGGCCGTCGACGCCAACATGCTGGCGCCGATCTTCCTGATCAAGGCCACCGTCGACGGCATGATCGCGCGTCAGTTCGGTCGCATCGTCAACATCACATCCAGCGCGGTGAAGGCGCCGATCGAGATTTTGGGTCTATCGAACGGCGCGCGCGCCGGACTCACCGGATTCATCGCCGGCATCGCGCGCAAGACGGTGCGCGCCAACGTCACCATCAACAACATCCTGCCCGGCGCCTTCGACACCGCGCGGATGCGCTCGAATCTTGCCGTCAACGCCAAGAAGCAGGGCCTCACCGAGGACGAGTTCGCCAAGAAGCGCGCCGAGTCGATTCCGGCCGGCCGCTTCGGCAATCCGTCCGAGTTCGGCGAACTGTGCGCCTACGTGTGCTCGGCCCAGGCCGGCTACATCACCGGACAGAACCTGCTGATCGATGGCGGCAATTTTCCGGGGACGCTGTAAGGGGAGGGCACCCGGCCTGACCAGGATAAGGGCAATGTCGCGAATTCTTCTCGGTTGTGTCGCCGCGGCGTCGATAACCTTGGCTTCGGCGGCGCAGGGCTTGGAGCTTCGGGGCGCCGCCACGCAATGCAGCCTGCCGGCCGATTTCGCCATCGCCGACGGCAAGGACGTGGCGCCGGCGTTACGGGGGTTCCTCGGACAGTTCAGCGGCTACTGGGGCGACAAGCAGTACCACACCGTGATCGTCTCCGAGATCGCCGCCGACGGCGACGCCGCCGTCTACTACGCGCACGAGAAGTTCGGGCCGTGGGAGCTGAAGGCGCCGTGGTGCGGCCGGGTGCCGGCCAAGATTTCCGACGGCGTGCTGACGCTCACCGTCGCCGGCGCCCGTGCGGTGGCCCGCTACCGGCTCGCCGGTCCGGACATCCTGCAGGGCAGTTTCGAACGCGGCGGCCGCACCACGCTCGGCGTTTTCCGCCGCGAGAAATAGCCGCTCCGGTTGGCCGAATTCCCGCCGTTCGCGACCATTTCACACCGTGGCGTTTAGAACGCGTCGAAACCGCAACTTCCGCGCGGCGGCCGGCTTGGACGCCGATACGCTCTCGGCTACACTGAAATAAGACGCCCGCGCGGTGGTAACGGCTCCGCGCGCCGAGAGGGTTGTGGCGGCCGGATCGTGATCGGCGGCAAACGCTGTCACCGGGTCCGCATCGCCCAATCGACAACCGGCCACCTTCAACCACTCGAGTTGGATGGAATGTCATGGGCAAGAAAAAAAAGCGGAAAGGCGAGAAGCGAGCCGACAAAAAGATCCGCGGGAACAAAAACGACGACTCGGCGCGGAAGACCAAAAAGGAAGCTTCGCTTGGCGGCGTGACCGTGGCGGACGCGCCGACGCCGAGTCCGCTCGCCGATCCGAACACGCCGAAAAAGAAGCGCAACAAGTTCTACGAACGCGAAATGCGCCGACTGCACGTCGAGCTGGTCGTCCTGCAGGAATGGATCAAGCGCGAAGGCCGCCGCGTGGTGGTGATTTTCGAGGGCCGCGACGCCGCCGGCAAGGGCGGAGTCATCAAGCGGATCATCGAGCCGCTCAACCCCCGTATTTGCCGCGTGGTGGCGCTCGGCACGCCGACCGACCGGCAAAAGACGCAGTGGTACTTCCAGCGCTACGCGGCCGAGCTGCCGGCGGCGGGCGAGATGGTGCTGTTCGACCGGTCCTGGTACAACCGCGCCGGGGTCGAGCGGGTAATGGGGTTCTGCACGGATTCGGAATACTGGGAGTTCCTGCGTTCGTGCCCGGAATATGAGCGCATGCTGGTCCGTTCGGGCGCCACCATCGTGAAATACTGGTTTTCTGTCAGCGACGAAGAACAGGAACGGCGCTTCAAGGCGCGGGCGAAGGATCCGACCAAGCGCTGGAAGCTGTCCCCGATGGACCTGGAATCGCGCAACCGCTGGCAGGCCTATTCGCGGGCAAAGGACGAGATGCTCGTCCACACGGATATCGCGCAGGCAAGGTGGTACGTGGTCAATTCGGACGACAAGAAACGGGCGCGCCTCAACTGCATTTCCCATCTTTTGAGCCTGTTCCCCTATGAGTACGCAGTGCCGAAGAAGATGAAGCTTCCGAAGCGGGCGCCGGAAAAGCGCGAGGGCTATTTGCGTCCGCCGCTGGAAAACCAGAACTTCGTCCCCGAGATTTATTAGGAACCAAAGGAATGGCCGAGACCGACACTCTGCCCATGTTCAACGTGATCATCGATTCACACAGCGTCACCCTCCGGAAGATCATGCCGCGACGGCCGGGTTATCGGGCAGCCAAGAAAAAGATGATCCTCCGCCAGCGCGACGCCATCGAGTTCTTCCGGCGCCTGAAGGCCGCCGGCAAAGGCTTCGACGGCGTCTACAGCTTCCAGTTTCTCGACACCGCCAAGACCTTCGCCATGCTTTTCCTCGAGGCGATGGAAAAAGAGGTGCAGGACAACATGGACCGGGTTCAGGCCTACGACGGAACCGCGGACTCGAGCGGCGGCTGACCGGGAAACGCCCGCACCGATGTGCGCGGGAGCGATCGGCCGCCCAGGCGGGACTTTGCCGCATTTCGATGACGGCAATTTTCTCCGGGTGTCGTTGGCGCCGGATGTGCCGCAGGCCGCCGCCGTCACACACCCGTCACATGACAATATGGGCCTTTCGGCCTAAAATCCGGTGCCATGCAAAAGGTCGTTCCGCTCCGCCCAGGCGAGAAATCCGGCCAGGAAGCCGGCGCCGCCGTCGCGCCCGCCGCCAAGGACCCGGGCGCGCCGGCGACCGCGCCTGACGGCGGTTCCGTCGGCGCCATCGCGCCCGAGTCGCAAAATCGCTACATCAACCGCGAGCTCAGTTGGCTCGCCTTCAATGCCCGCGTCGTCGAGGAGGCCAACAACCCGGCCAACCCGCTGCTCGAAAGGCTGCGCTTCCTGGCGATCTCGGCCAACAACCTGAACGAGTTCTACATGGTGCGCGTCGCCGGCTTGCGCGGCCAGATCCGCGCCGGCGTCACCACGCCGTCGCCGGACGGCATGACCCCGGCGCAGCAATTGGACGCCGTGCGCGCCACCGCCCACACCATCGCCGCCGACCAAAGCGCCTGCTGGACCCGGCTGGTCAAGGAACTGGCGGAAGCCGGCATCCGGCTGGTCGGCGCCGGCGATCTCACCGATGCCGACCGGCAGTGGCTCGAGGGTCACTTCATGGACGCCATCTTCCCGGTGCTGACGCCCGTCGCCATCGACCCGGCGCACCCATTCCCGTTCATCCCCAACCTCGGCTTCTCGCTGGCGCTGTTGCTGAGGCGTCGCGATACCGACGATTACATGCAGGCGCTGTTGCCGGTGCCGCCGAGCGTGGAGCGCTTCCAGCGGCTGCCCGGCGCCGCCATCCGCTTCATGCCGCTCGAGGAGGTGATCGGCATGTTCCTCGGCCGCCTGTTCCCGGATTGCGACGTCATCGAGCGCGGCCTGTTCCGGGTGCTTCGCGACAGCGAAATGGAAATCGACGAGGAAGCCGAGGACCTGGTGCGCACGTTCGAAACCGCGCTGAAGCGCCGCCGTCGCGGCAGCGTCATCCGGCTTTCGTTCAACGCCGACATCTCCGACGAGCTTCGCGAACTGGTGACCGACGCGCTCGGCGTCGCGCCCGAGGATGCGCTTGCCGTCGAGTGCCTGCTCGGCCTTGCCGACACCAAGCAGATGATCACCGGCGAGCGGCCGGAGCTTCTGTTTCCGCCGGTCGCCGCCCGCTTCCCGGAGCGAATCCGCGACTTCGGCAACGACATCTTCGCCGCCATTCGCGCCAAGGACATCATCGTCCATCATCCTTACGAAAGCTTCGACGTCGTCGTGCAGTTCGTGCGTCAGGCGGCGCAAGACCCGGACGTGGTGGCCATCAAGCAGACGCTCTATCGCACCAGCAACGATTCGCCGATCATCGCGGCGCTGGCCGAGGCGGCGGAAGCCGGCAAGTCGGTGGCGGCGATGGTGGAGCTGAAGGCGCGCTTCGACGAGGAGGCCAACATCCGTTGGGCGCGCAATCTGGAGCGCGCCGGCGCCCACGTCGTCTACGGCTTCATGGACAAGAAGACCCACGCCAAGGTCAACCTGGTGGTGCGGCGCGAGGGCGGCGGGCTTCGCTCCTACGTTCACTTCGGCACCGGCAACTACCACCCGCAGACGGCCAAGGTCTACACGGATTTGTCGTTATTCACCTGCGATCCGGCGCTGTGCCGCGACGCCGCGCGCATCTTCAACTTCATGACCGGCTATGCCAACCCGGAGAAGATGGAGAAGCTTATCTTCGCGCCGCTGACGCTGCGCAGCAAGCTGATGGAACTCATCAACGCCGAGATCGACAACGCCAACAAGGGCAAGCCGGCCGCCGTCTGGGCGAAGGTGAACTCGCTCGTCGATCCGGCGATGATCGATGCGCTGTATCGCGCCTCGCAAGCCGGCGTCAAGATCGATCTCGTGGTGCGCGGCATCTGCTGCCTGAAGCCCGGCGTGCCGGGATTGTCGGAGAATATCCGAGTCAAGAGCATCGTCGGCCGGTTCTTGGAGCACAGCCGCATCGTCTGCTTCGGCGCCGGCCACGGCCTGCCGTCGAAGAACGCCAAAGTGTTCATCTCGTCGGCCGACTGGATGCCGCGCAACCTGGATTGGCGCATCGAAACCATGATCCCGATCGAAAACCCGACCGTGCACAGCCAGGTGCTGGACGAGATCATGGTTTCCAACCTCAAGGACCAGGCACAAAGCTGGTTTCTCGGCGCCGACGGCCGCTACGCCCGCGTCGAGCCGGTCGGCGAGGGATTCGCGGCGCAGGCGTATTTGCTGACGAACCCGTCGCTGTCGGGGCGCGGCGTCGGCAGGCGCAAGCCCGGCCACCGCGTTCGCCGCAAGCCGGCGCGCCAGAAGCCGTTGAAAAAATAATGGCTGACCATCGTGCCGTCGCGCCGCCTCATCCTTCGGGATGCCCGCTTGCGTGGGCTCCTCAGGATGACGCGCGAAAGAATCGTCCTCATGGTGAGGAGGTCGCGCAGCGACCGTCTCGTACCATGAGGGCCGTGGCTTGAAAAAGTCGAGCCGCCCAGGCGGCATCGCCGCCACGGCGACAAGCCAAGCCGCTGCGGGCAGGAGCAAGAACGCCCCGGGTCGCGTCGGTATCGTCGACATCGGCTCCAACACCGTGCGTCTTGTGGTCTACGACGCGCCGCTCAGGCTGCCGGTGCCGATCTACAACGAGAAGACATCGTGCCGACTGGCCAAGGGCCTGGAAACCACCGGACGGCTGAACCCGCAGGGCGTCGAGGAGGCGATCCGCAGCCTGCACCGCTTCACCCGCCTCGCCGACGCGATGGGTGTCGAGCGCCTCGATCTGGTGGCGACGGCGGCGGTTCGCGATGCCTCCGACGGCCGCAGGTTCGTCAAGCGTATCAAGAAGACGTTCAAGATGCCGGTGAACCTGCTCAGCGGTCCCGAGGAGGCGCGGATGGCGGCGCTCGGCCTGCTCAGCGGTGTCCGCGACGCCGACGGCATGCTCGCCGACCTCGGCGGCGGCAGCCTCGATCTGGTGAAGCTGGACAAGGGAAAATTCGCCGATTTCGCCACCGTGCCGCTTGGTCACTTGCGCCTGTCCGAGGCCGCCCACAGCAGGCCCGACGAGGCCGCCGACGTGGTCGCCAAGCGCCTCGCCGACGTGCCGTGGCTGGGCACCGTCAAGGGTCGCACGTTCTACGGCGTCGGCGGCGCATGGCGGACGCTAGCTCGCGTCTTCATCGACCAGACCGGCTATCCGCTGCACGTGGTCGACGGCTTCCGGCTTTCGGCTGACGCCGCCTGGCGCCTGGCGCATCTGGTCGGGCACCTGGGGGCGCAAAGCCTGGCCCGCATTCCCGGCGTGCCCAGGGCGCGCGCCGAGACACTGCCGTACGCGGCGCTGGTGCTGGAATATCTGCTGGCGGCGTCGCGGGCGCGCGACATCGTGTTCTCGTCGTTCGGCATGCGCGAGGGACGGCTGCTGGAAACGCTGCCGGAAAAGGTGCGCCGCCAGGACCCGCTGATTGCCGGCGCCACCGGCATGGCCGAACGCACCGGGCGGTTTCCGGTCGACGCCGACGGCATCATGGCGTGGCTGAAGCCGATCCTCGCCGACGGCAAGGACGGCGGCCGCGACGACGAGCGGCGGCTGGCGCTGGCGGCGACACTGCTCAGCGACATCGGCTGGGACGAACACCCGGACTACCGCGCCGAGCACGCGTATTTGCGCGCGCTGCGTCTTCCTTTCGCGGGGCTCAGCCACGCCGACCGGGTGTTCATCGCGCTCGCCATCTTCATCCGCTACAACGGCGAGCCGGCGAACCGTCTGGTGGCGCCGGTGAAGCGGATGCTGGACGACGAGCGTCGGATGCGGGCGCGCTCGATCGGGCTTGCGCTCCGCCTTGCCCACACGCTCACCGGCTCGGCGCCGGGCCTGCTCGAGCGCACGCGGCTGGTGGTGAAGGGCAAGTGGTTGACGCTCAAAATCCCGGCCGAGGGCCAGATGTTCCAGTCGGAGACCATTGAGCGGCGGTTGCGCACGCTGGCGCGGTCGTTGGGGCTGAAGGGGAAGATTGGGTAGGTTCCGGAAAAAGTCCCGGGCCGCGCTCGCCGCACTTTTTCGCGAATATCCTCAGCCGTCGATGAACGGCGCCGCCTGGAACGGCGGCAGCGTCTCCGCGCGCTCGCGCAACGCTTTCAGCATCGGGTAGGCGCCGTTGTCGAACAGGTGCCCCTGGCGGTTGACCATGTGGGTGAGCATCGCCGTCGCGGTGACGTCGGCCTGGGTCATCGCGCCGCCCAGGAACCACGGGTCCGGCTGCTGCGCTTCCAGCCAGCGCAGCGCCGAAGCTGACTGCTCGGAGAACCGCTGCACGATGCGCGGGTCCGTGGTGCCCGGCGCCCGGCGCTTGGTCTCGACGTTGAGGGCCACCACCTTTTCGGCGACGCCGAGCGCCACCGCCACCGTCAACAGCACGCGACGGCGCTCCGGCCCCTTGGCCGGCGTCAGCGCCCGCGTCGGGCCCGCCTCCTCGTCGAGGTAGTCGAGGATCATGGTGCTGTCGACCAGCGTCTCGCCGTTGTCGAGGACCAGCGCCGGCACGCGACCGAGCGGGTTGATGCCGCGCACGTCGGCCTGGTGGGCGAACACGCTCAGCGGCTTGCGCTCGAACGACATGCCGTAGTGGTGCATGGTGACCGCGACGCGGCGGGCGAACGGCGAGTCCAGTTGTCCGATCAGGATCATGGCGGATGCCTGTTTATCATGGCGTCGGCACCGCCGTCGCCGGTCATCTGCAAACCCGCCCGGTCCCAACGGGCGGGCGCGGGCGTCGCCGCCGGGGCGCAGCCGAAGGGGCCGCAGCTTATATAGGGCGATTCTTGGCTTCGGAAAGGGGCGCCGGCGACGCCGGCAGCAGCTTGATTTTCCGGCCGCGCACGGCGAGCGTGATCTCGCCGCGGATCAGCCTCAGCGCGTCGTCGCCGAACACCTGGCGCCGCCAGCCCTTGAGCGCCGGAACGTCGGCGTCGTCGCCGAAGGCGGCGATCAGCTCGATGTCGGCCGACGACGCCAGCAGCTTGCTGGCGACGTGGGAGTCCTCGCTCTTCATTTTCAGCAGCACCTTCAGCAGGTCGGCGACCGGACCAAGGCCGCGCGGCAGTTCCGGCCTGGCCACCGGCTGCGGGCGGTCGCGCTCCGGCACCGCGAGGCCGCGGCGGACGCCGGCGAGGATATCGGCGCCCATGGCGCCGTGCGCCAGCTTGGCGCCCAATCCGCGGGTGCGGGCGAGTTGCTCCGCGTTCGCCGGCGTGTGGTGGGCGATTTCCACCAGCGCCTCGTCGCGCAGGATGCGGTTGCGCGGCACATTGCGCTGGCGCGCCTGGATCTCCCGCCACGCGGCGAGTTCGCGCAGCACGGCGAGCATGCGGCCGTTGGCCGAGCGGGTTTTGATCCGCCGATAGGCGCGCATCGGATCGCCGTCGTAGGTGGCGGGCGCGTTCAAGGTCGCCATTTCCTCGTCCAGCCACGCCTCGCGGCCGTTGGCGGCGAGCTTGCGGCGCAGTTTCTCGTAGGCCGGCCGCAGCAGCACCACGTCGTTGAGCGCGTACGCGACCTGGCGCTCGCTGAGCGGCCTCAGCGACCAGTCGGTGAAGCGCGAGCTCTTGTCGACGTGGGCCTTGGTCAGCTTCGAAATCAGCGTCTCGTAGCCGACCGCGTCGCCGAAGCCGCACACCATAGCCGCCACCTGGGTGTCAAACACCGGCGTCGGCAGCACGCCGGAAAGATGATGGAAGATCTCCAGGTCCTGGCGGGCGGCGTGGAACACCTTCAACACCCGGCGGTTGGCCAGCAACTCGAACAACGCCTCGAGCTCGATGCCGGGCGCCAGCGCGTCGACGGCGTGCGCCTCGTCCGGGCCGGCAAGTTGCACCAGGCACAGCACCGGCCAGTAGGTGCGCTCGCGCATGAACTCGGTATCGACGGTGACGAACTCGGCGGTGGCGAGGCGGCGGCAGAAGGCGTCGAGCGCCCGGGTATCGGTGATCAGCGGCATGGCCGGGCCGGTTATAGACGGATTCGAGGAGGGCGGAAAGTCGGCGCCGGCAGAGGCCCGGAAGCGGCGCCCGCGCGGCGGCGCCAAAGCCCGAAACCCGGGCCAAAAATGGAACGGCCCGTCCGATCGCTCGGCCGGGCCGCCGCCACTCAAAATCTCTTGAAATCCTTGCGGACCCTGGGAAACTTTGAGCGGGCCCCGAAACCCCGACTGGCAAGCCAGCCAAAATCTCAGGTTCCGCATAGAGAATACCACCGTCAGTCACGGCTTAGAATATGGATTCGATCCACAGCCCTGTGGAACACGGGGATAAGGATCAGGTTTTTCCCGATCACGAATAAAAAATCCCGTTCCGTCGCCGCGGTTCATCGTCCGTTGCCGCCGCGACGCCAATCGCCCGCCGTTCAGCCTTGCGCGCGTCGCGGCAGCGCCCGCGCATCGACCCGGTCGGCGCCGTAATCGGTGATCGAGCCGGTGGTGCGGAAGGTCTCCCAGGCGACGCCTTGCGGGTCGGCCACCCACGCCTTGTCGGAAACCGCGTGGCAGCATTTCGCTTCGGCCTGCTCGACCACCTGTTCGTCGGCGACCTTCAGGCGCGAGGCGATGTCGGCGAGCTCGCCCGCGTCGTCGACCTGGATGCCCAGGTGGTCGAAGCCGGCAATGCCCGGGCGGCCGGTCGAGATGGCGAAGTTGACCCGGGGGTCGTCGAGCATCCACTTGGCGTAGTCGGGCCGCTCGACGGTCGGCGGCGCGCCGAACAGCGTCCGGTAAAAGCGGATCGACTGGCCGAGGTCGCGGACCGTGACGTGGACTTGAAGCCGTTTCATGGGCGTTGCTCCCGTGATACAAAAGCCGCCAATCATAGCACGACCGGCCAGTAAAACTGCCGGCAAGGGAGGAGCCATGAAGCTCGCATGTTTCCGCGCCGGCCGCACCGATCGGCCGCGGCTCGGCGTCTATACCGACGCCGGCATCATCGAGGTCAAGGGCCGGCCGGCGAAAAAGTATCCGTCCATCCGCGCCGTCATCGAGAAAAAGGGCTTCCGGGAACTCGCTCGCTGGGCGAAGGGCCGCAAGCCCGACCATGCCTTGACGGCGGTGCGCTACCTGCCGCCGCTGTGGGACGCGGAAAAGGTGATCTGCGTCGGCGTCAACTATCCGAAACGCCATCCGGTGCTGGGCGAGGCGCCGCCGCCCGAGCACATCACCCTGTTCGCCAAGTGGGCGGGCGCGCTGGTCGGCCACCTGGAGCCGCTGCAGCAGCCGAAGCCGCCGGCGGACCAGACCTTCGACTACGAAGGCGAACTGGTGCTGGTGATCGGCCGGGAATGCCGCGCCGTGCCGAAGGACAAGGCGATGAGCGTGCTGGCCGGCTTCACCATCATGAACGACGGCAGCGTCCGCGCCTGGCAGAAGCACAGCGTGCCGGCGGGCAAGAACTTCACCGCGTCGGGCGCCTCGGGGCCGTGCTTCGTGACCAAGGGCGAGATCGCCGACGTGAAGAAGATGTGGCTGTCGACCTGGCTCAACGGCGAGCTGGTGCAATCGGCCACCGTCGCCGACATGATTTTCGACATCCCCACGATCGTCAATTACGTCTCCACCGTGATGCGGCTCAAGCCCGGCGACATCATCGCCACCGGTTCGCCGGCCGGCTCCGGGGGCAGCCGCGAGCCGCAGCGGTTCCTGAAGCCCGGCGACGCGCTCGAGATCGAATGGTCCGGCGTCGGCGTGCTGAAGAACAAGGTCAAGAAGACTTGAACCACGGAGCGCGCGAAGACCGCAAGAAGCGCCGGAATAGCGGATAACGGCGAGCCCGGCGCGGAACGTCCGGCGCCCGCCTTTGCGTGCCCGTGCCGTCGTGGCGGTTGGCGTACCCTAAGGCCGCTTGCACAGCGCGTTGATGATGTGTCCGGCGGACCCGGACAGCGCGACGCCGATCTGCTGCTTCCTGCCGATCTGCTGCCACACCTTGTCGTTGATGGCCGGGCAGGCCTTGCGCGCGATCTCCATCTGCTCGAAGCGGCTGCGCTCCATGATCGTCTTGGTCAGCGAGTCGCTGGTGACGGCGGCATCGACGGTGACGGCCTTGTCCTTGCTGATGCGCACCTTGGTCACGTTCCATTCCGGGGTCGGCGCCTGCCACGTCCGGTAATAATAGTTGGTGAGGGCGGTCGCCGCCGTCTTGGCCTCGGCGTTGCCGTCGGAATCGCCGCAGGCGGCGACGAGCAGCAATGCCGTGAGCATCCGGGAGCGGTGAACGATGGCGCGAATCATCGCGCTATTTTGCCACAGCGGGGCGGCGACAAACAATCGCCGCGCCGAAATGCCCGACGGGCACCGGGACGGCCGTGCGCAGATAAAGAAGCCCCGCTCTCTCGGGGGGGGGGGGGGGCGAGAGAGAAGCGGGGCCAGTTGGGGGTGGGAGGTTTTTATTGCTGCGTCCACGACGACCGGATCAGGAAATATCGGCCTCCATCATGCCGCCTTGGCTTTTGCCGCCGCCTCGGCAACGGCAATCGCCGCTGCGGTGTGCCTCGGCGTGTCGCTGCCGCGGCCGGCCGCCTCGGCGCCGGACTGGCGGCGCTCCTTGCCGGCGAGTGGCAGCTTGTGGCGGCGGCGGCAGGGGCCGGTGTGGGTCTCGGTGCGGATGAACGGGCGTGCGTTCTCGATCGCGTTGACGATGTGCAGGTAGAGCAGGTTCGCCGACACCGGCTTCACCAGGTATTCGCTCATGCCGGCGTCGAGCGCCTCATAGATGCGCTTGGTCTCGCCGAACGCGGTGACCAATATGATCGGCACCTGCGGAAAGCAGCTCTCCTTGTCGGTGCGGATGCGCTTCACCAGACCGATGCCGTCGAAGTCGGGGCTCCAGTCGACCAGCACCAGATCGGGCGCGCGGTATTTGAATTCCTCGAAGCCGTGCTCCGGCGTGTTGGCGTCGTAGACGCGGCCGATGCCGAACACCCGCAACACCTGGCGCAGCAGGCTCCGCACCGGCGCGTGCTTCTCGACGATCAGCACCGTCAGCTTGCTGAGGTCGTAACTGGTCAAGGGGCTGTTCACGGGTCTCGTCCTCGGGGTCGGCGCGGTTGGGCGTGGGCGTGCTCGGACGCGTGATGATCACGCTAGCGGGCCGCTGTGACGGTCCGTTGAATGCCGTGTTACAGCCGTGTAAACGGCTGTTAAACCGTTGATTCAAAGCTGAGAATAGAATAGGCGGCCGGCCGGCGCCGAAGCCAAACGGCTTCGTTTCCGCGCCGGCGGGCCGCGCCGAGGATAGGCGTCCGCGTCGTCGCCCTTAGAAGCTGCCGCAGGCGAGACGGGCGCCGCCGCCGCCGAGCGCCGCCGGCTGGTCGGAGAAGTTGTCGCCGCCGGCGTGGATCATCAGCGAGCGCTTCTTGAGGTCCGCGACCTTGAGGCGCGGCGCCATCAGCGTGCCCTTGGTGGTGCCGTCGGCCTCGACCTTCAAAGCCGGTAGGTCGCCGAGGTGGCCCTTGCCGGCGGGACCTTCGTGCTTGCCGGTGTTGGCCGGATCGTAATGGCCGCCGGCCGCCAGGCCGGGCACCATCTTGCCGTCGGCGTTCTTCTTCGGTGCGCAACTGCGATTCATGTGCACGTGGAAGCCGTGGTCGCCGGGCGGCAGGCCCTTCAGCCGCGGCTTGATCGCCAGGCCCTTGTCGGTGTCGGCAAAATAGACCTTGCCGACGTAGTCGCCATTGCCCTTGTCGGTGAGCAGGTACACCTTGGTCGAAACCTCCGCCGCCGCCGCCGGCAATGCAAAAGCCGCCATCAGCGTGGCGGCGAGGACAATCTTGGTCTTCATGAAATGATCTCCACCCTGGGATAAAATCTCGGGTCGAAGCATCCGCGACATTGCGCGGACACGGGAGCGGTGCCGTTGCGCGTCGGGCGCGCTGGTTTTCGGCCGATCCTCCCGGGCATCCTCCCGATTATAATCATTCTACTGCCGGCCGCGCGTCCCGGATAGAGGGATCGATCCCGCCGCGCGACGGGCGCGCCCGGGACCGCCGCAACAGACCGAGGGGGCGTCCGGGTCGCCCCGAACGCCCCCTGGGAAGGAGTCAGCAACAGGCCTTGTCGGCTGATCCTTCAACCCTGTCCGGCCGCCGTCGCCGCCCCTGGAAGGTGGAGGCAGGCGGTCGAAACCGGCGACACCGCCCGCCGCCCCTAAGGCGCGGGCATTGCCTCGAAATCGGCTTGGATCCTCCCATTCGCGGGGCGGCGCCGTGCCCAAGGGCGGGGTTCACCCGCCGACGACGCCGTTCCCGGCACCGCCTACTTTACCGCCCTCTCCGGCGGCCGCAACGGCAAAATCCCGGCCGCCGGAAAGCCGCGGCCAGCCGAGGCTTTCCGCCGCCGGACGGGGCAGGGCGGGCGCCCCGGACCGCCCCGGACCGCCCCGGAGCGCCATCGATCGCCGCGGACCCGGGCGATGGCAGGGCGGCGGCTCAGTTGTTCTTCGCGCCCTCGTTGACCCAGCGCCGGAAAACGCCGATTTCGTGCGCGCTCAGCGGCTGCTGGTTGTGCGGCATGCGGATGCCCTTCGCCGCGCGGCCCTCGATCAGGACGTTGAGGTTGCTGGTGAAGGCGTCGCCGGGCACCACCACCGGACCGTGCTTGGTGCCTTTCATCAGCCCGCGATAGGTCCTGAGGTCGAGATCGCTTTTTTCGAAGCCTTCGCCGCCCGGCTGATGACAGACGAGGCAGCGGTTCTGCACGATGACGAACACGTGCTTCTTGAAGCTGATCGGATCCGCCGCGAAAACCGCCGACGACCACGCCGCCGCCGCAATCGCGGCGATGGCGAGCCCGGCAAGGCGGGCGGCGAAGCCGGCTCGGATGTCCTTACCCATGGCGCAACTCCTGTACTGGTGCGCGCGCGAGGCAACATCCCCCTCGACATGCCGGCCGTTGATTTACCCGGAATGGTACCACCCGCCGCGAAACCGCCACCTGACCGCGATCAAGCGGCGGTCGGATGACGGCGGATTCCCGGGCCGGCGACGGGGCGCCCCGGATCGAAACCGAGGCGGCCCCGCGATGCCGGGCCGGGATTGCGGCGGCTATTCCTTCAGGAACGCCTCGATCGCCTCGAAGAACGGTACCCGGTTCTTCTCGAATAGCACGAAGTGGGTGGCGTCCTTGATCAGCACGCTCTTCTTCCTGGGCGCGTTGGTAAGATCGCGCATCAACACCTCGCGGTCCTCGGGGAACGACCAAGTATCGTACTCGCCGGCGATCACCAGCGTCGGCGCGTAGATACTGGACGCATTCCACATGCGCCGCCCGGTCGCCTGATGGAAGGTGTCCTCGAGCACGCCGTTGGGCGCCCTGAGGCTCGGCGGAGTGCGGCTGTTGCTGGTCGGGTCGGTGGCCAGCGCGGCGACGCTGAACGCGTGCGCCGCCGCCTTCTCGCGGTAGTCGTCCTTGTTGTCGAGCGGGATCTCGCCTTCCCAGCGCTTGTCGTTAGCCGCCTCCGAGCCGAACCGGTAGGCACCGACGCCGTAGTTGAACTCCCACGGCTTGCGCTTGTTCTGCAGCCCCGAGCCGGGTCCCAGGTTGGTGTGCTGGTTGAAGGCGTAGGCCGGCGCGAACATCACCAGCCTGGTCACCTTGTCCGAGTGCAGCGACGCGTAGTAGCCGCCAAGCATGGCGCCCCACGACCAGCCGATCAGGTTGACCGACGGGACCTTGCGCTTCTTGATGATGTCGTCGACGGCGGCGCCGATGTCGCGGACGGCGAGATACGACCGGGTCACCGGCTTGTTGGTCTTGCGGTCCTGGTCCATCGCCTTCTCGCGGGTCGAGAAGCCGTAGTTGCGGTAATCCACCATGTAAACTACGTAGCCCTGCTTCACCAACCGGTCGGCCCACGAATAGTCCTTGAACTCGAGGTCGAAGTCGGGCGTCGACGGGAACGTCGCGCCGTGCAGGAACAGCACGACGTTGTCCTTGGTGAACGTCTTGTTGCCCGCCTGCATCTTCTCGCGCACGAACAGCTTGATGCCCGGGTCCACTGCGTCGATCATGTAGTCGTTCTTGACGATCTTGGCGTCGGCCGCGGCCGTCTCGGCCGGGGCCATCCCGGCGGCCGCCATCAGCACTGCGGCGAAGGCCAGGAACTTCGCCCGCCGCCGGATGGCGGGGGCGTTGAGTCGAATCATCGGGATCCTCCCCTTTAGAAAAAAAGTGTTGTTTTGAAGTGAGGGCGTGACAGCCCCGCCGAAACGACCGCCCCGGCGACGTCGACTCTACGCCCGCCCGCGGACGCCGGAAATCGGTATATACCCAGTGCCACCGATTGGAATTGTTCCAATCGCAATGACGGGCCAAAGAGCGTCAAAAAGAAAGGCCCGCGCCGGGCGCGGGCCTTTCCCAACCTTTCGATAACCCCGGTCTTTAGCCGATGATCTTCAGGTTCTCGGCTGCGCTCTTGCCGTTGCGGCCGGGCTGCAACTCGTAGGAGACGCGCTGTCCCTCGGTAAGCGTGGTGAGGCCGGCGCGCTCGACGGCGGAGATGTGGACGAAAGCGTCCTTGCCGCCGTCATCCGGGTTGATGAAGCCAAAACCCTTCTGGGGGTTGAACCACTTCACGGTACCTTCGGTCATAGTGTCTGTCTTTCCTTGTAACGGGTAACGAACTGCCGCCGGCGCACCATGCGCGGACGGGACTCAGCTGTCTAAAAATCCGGGGAATAGCAACTCGGTGGGCGTTGACGAGGTCAAACGAACAAACGAGGCGGATACGCCGGGTCTCCAGAAACTGACGCCGGCAGATATAAGGCTAAGGCGAGGAAAAGGCAAGGAAAAGGCAAGGAGACTTGGCCAAAAAGCGGTGCCGCCCGGCGGCAGCAGAAAAGGCCCGCCTGGCGGCGGGCCTTTCCGTTCGATCGTGAAGCCGTCGGTCGTTAGTCGACGAGCTTCAGGTTCTCGGCCGCGCTCTTGCCGTTCTTGCCGGGTTCCAGGTCGTAGCTGACCCGCTGGCCTTCGGCGAGCGTGTTGAGCCCGGCGCGCTCGACCGCCGAGATGTGCACGAACGCGTCGTTTCCGCCGTCGTCCGGATTGATGAAGCCGAACCCCTTGGCGGGGTTGAACCATTTCACGGTTCCTTGAGTCATGGAATAAGTATCCTTGTTAACAGTGTAACTGCCGCCCGCGCACAGCGCGCCGACGGGGTTCAGGTCTCGAAAAATCCGGGGAGTAGCTACTCGGTCGGCGTTGACTGGGTCAAACGAACGAAGCGGTTACGCCGGGTCTCTTGATACTGACGCACGCTATATAGGGGCGCGGAGGGCCGATGGCAAGGCCAATCGGCGGCGCCGGCCGTTAACCGGGACTTTACCGCTCGCCGCTATGATGGCCGCCACAGGGAGACGGCCGAAGGCCTCGGGAGTAAAGGCCATGGGCCACCACTTGCGCCACCACTGGGGCCACCATCGGCGCTTTGCGCCGACGATCGACATTGCCGCCAGCTTCGGGCCGCGCTCGGCCGACGACGGCGAAGGTGCGGGCGACGCGCCGCAGGTGGGCGAGGCGGCTGCGGGCGGCGCCGCGGCACGTTCGCCGCAGCGATCGCGCGGCGGCGGCACCAGGGGCGTCGGCGCGCTGGTCCGCAATGGGCTCAGCAGGCTGCTGGCGGTGGATTTTTAGCGACGGTAGGAAAAACAACCGCCGGCATCTCGCACGGGCGGGATCAGTTCACGATTAATCTCGAAATTAAAGGAGCCGGTGCGTAAAACAGGCTACGTCCCCACCTTTGCATAAGCAGTGATCAGTGACGCGGGTGGCAATGACACGGAGAGCAAGGCGATTTGTTTTTTATTTGTTCTTTTTATGTTGACAAATATCCCTAATTATGATCAAATTCCCCTTGTATCTCTAAAATAAGGGATTTGATCATGAGTCCAGTGCCTTATCCGGCGCCGGCCGCGGAGGCTGCGGCCGGGCCCGAGCCGCCACCAGCCGCCGCTGATGTGCCGCCGTCCCGCCGCCTGACCCTCCGCCAGGAGCGCTTCTGCCAGGCCTTCGTCGTTTGCCCCAATGCCGCCGACGCCGCCCGCGAGGCCGGCTACAGCGAAGCCTCGGCGCGCAAGCAAGGCTGGCGGCTGCTGCGAACCGAACGCGTCCGCGCCCGGCTGCAGGAAATCCAGACCGGGCTTGCCGCCGACCTGATGGACAGCGTCGACTCCCTGATCGGCAAGCTCGAGGTGGTCTACCGCCTCGCCGTCGAGGACCGCCGCACCCTTGCCGCCGTGCGCGCCGTCGAGCTGCAGGGACGGTTCACCCAATTGAAGCGCCGCCTGCCGCCCGCCGCCGAGGAGGCCGCGGCACTGTTCCGCGCCGAGGTCGAGCGGCGCCAGGCGATGGGCCGGGCGCTGGCGCGCCGCCGCTGGCCGGCGGCCGGCGACAACCGGCGACCGGATGACGCGGAAACCTTCAACTCGGACAATTGCGAACCGCAGGCGGAAGCGGACAAATGCGTACAGATGCGGACAGCGGCGGACAGTTTTCAAATTCCGCGTCGCCTGATTGCCGGCGCGGCCCGGATTGTCGCGCCGTTTCACCGGCCGCCGAATGCGGCGCGGTCGCATGGCGGGGCGGCGCCGCCGGGCGGCCGGGGCACTTGACTTTGGCCGCCCGTTTCGGGCCTTTAGGCCAACCGATACCGACACGCCATAACGCCACTTCATCCGGACCGCGCGGGACACCTTCTTATATGCATCCTTACCGCACCCACACCTGCGGCCAGCTTCGTCCCGGCGACGTCGGCAAGCGCGTGCGGCTTTCCGGCTGGGTGCATCGCAAGCGCGACCACGGCAACCTGCTGTTCATCGACCTGCGCGACATGTTCGGCCTGACCCAGTGCGTGATCGACGTCACCGGGGCGCTGTTCAAGGCGGCCGAGGCGGTGCGCCCGGAAAGCGTGATCACCGTCACCGGCCCGGTGGTCAGCCGCTCCGCCGACACGGTGAACAAGACCCTGCCGACCGGCGCGGTCGAGATCACCATCGAGGAGCTGGTCGTCGAGAGCCCGGCCGAGGTGCTGCCGATGCAGGTGGCGGGCGACGCCGACTACGGCGAGGACACGCGGCTGCGCCACCGCTTTCTCGATCTGCGCCGCGACAAGATGCAGCGCAACATCACGCTCCGCAACGACGTGATCGCCTCGATCCGCCGCCGCATGACGGCCGCCGGCTTCATGGAGTTCCAGACGCCGATCCTCACCGCGTCGTCGCCGGAAGGCGCGCGCGACTACCTGGTGCCGAGCCGCCAGCATCCGGGCAAGTTCTACGCCCTGCCGCAGGCGCCGCAGCAGTTCAAGCAGCTCCTCATGGTCTCAGGCTTCGACAAGTACTTCCAGATCGCGCCGTGCTTCCGCGACGAGGACGCCCGCGCCGACAGGAGCCCGGGCGAGTTCTACCAGCTCGACTTCGAGATGGCGTTCGTCACTCAGGACGACGTGTTCCAAGCGATCGAGCCGGTGCTGGCCGGCGTGTTCGAGGAGTTTGCCGATTTCACCGGCGCGAAGAAAACCGTCACCAGGCCGCCGTTCCCGCGCATCGCCTACGCCGACGCGATGCTGAAGTACGGCTGCGACAAGCCCGATCTGCGCAACCCGATCCAGATGCGCGACGCGACCGACGTTTTCCGCGGCTCCGGCTTCAAGATCTTCGCCGGCATGATCGAAAAGGACGCCGCCGTGCGCGTCCGCGCCATCCCGGCGCCGAAGGGCGGCAGCCGCGCCTTCTGCGACCGCATGAACAGTTGGGCGCAGGGCGAGGGACAGCCGGGGCTCGGCTACATCTTCTTCCGCGACGGCGAAGGCGCCGGGCCGGTGGCCAAGAACCTCGGGCCAGAACGCACCGAGAATTTGCGCGCGTCGCTCGGCCTCGGCGACGGCGACGCGGTGTTCTTCGTCTGCGGGGTGCCGAAGACGTTCCAGCCGTTCGCGGCGGCGGCGCGGATGAAGATCGGCGAGGAGCTGAAGCTGGTCGCCGCGGGCCGGTTCGACTTCTGCTGGGTGGTCGACTACCCGATGTACGAACGCAACGCGGAGACCGGCGCCATCGAGTTCAGCCACAACCCATTCTCGATGCCGCAGGGCGGGATAGAGGCGCTGGCTTCCAAGGATCCGCTCGAGGTGCTCGCCTACCAGTACGACATCGTCTGCAACGGCGTCGAGCTGTCGTCGGGGGCGATCCGCAACCACCGCCCGGATATCATGTTCAAGGCGTTCGAAATCGCCGGCTATTCGGCCGCCGACGTCGAGGCGCGCTTCGGCGGCCTGCTCAGCGCCTTCCGCTACGGCGCGCCGCCGCACGGCGGCTCGGCGCCGGGAATCGACCGCATGGTGATGATGCTGGCCGACGAGCCGAACATCCGCGAGGTGATCGCTTTCCCGATGAACCAGCAGGCGGAAGACCTGCTGATGGGGGCGCCGGCCGGCGTCGACTCGGCCCGGCTGAAGGAGCTGTCGCTCAAGCTCGATCCGGCGAAGGCGAAGCCGCAAGCGTGACCGCGGCCGCAGCGGGCCGCGCGCACCGGGCCGCCGCCCACGGCGGAAGTCATTGAAATCCCTGGGCCTTGCCGAATCCGGCGCGGCAATTGCGGCGGCCCGGCGCCGGCCCGGGCGGCGGGCGAAGTTTGTGGCCACCGGCAACGAATTCGCCTATGCTCGCGCGAGACAGGGGGCAATCCCTCGACTTACCGCTCCCACGCGGGGGCGAAGAAAGCGGGCGCAGAAGAAACGTCCGGCCTCGGCAGACGGCCCGGGCGGCCCAGCCGGACGGGCGGCGCGTTACGTGAACAAAATCGAACCGACGCTATAAAAAAAATAAAGTCTAGGGTGACGGGATGAAGCGAATTGCGGTTTTCGGAGCCGGCGCGCTGCTGCTTGGCGGGTGCGCCCTGCCGTTGCCGGTGCAGGTGGCGTCGTGGGCGCTCGACGGCCTGTCCTACGTCACCACCCAGAAATCGGTCGCCGATCACGGCATTTCCATCGTCGCCAACCAGGATTGCGCGGTGTTGCGCGGCATCCTCGACGACGGCCACATCTGCCGCGACTTCGACGACGGCACCACCGGCATCGCCGTCGCCGGCCGCGCCGGCACCGCGACCGCCGGCGATGGCGCCGAGGCGCTGGCCGATTTCGCCACCGCCGCCGGCGGCGACGTCACCGCGGGCGGCATCGGCATCAACCGGCGTCCGATCATCGCGCCCAGCGTGCGCATGAACCTCAAGCGCGTCCACAAGCCGATCATGTTCGAGGACGGCGTCCAGCTCACCGGCTATCCGCTGGTGATCACCGTCGAGCCGGCCGACGCGCCGGCGACCGAAGTGGCGGCGCGCGACGCGACCGACGCGGGGACCAAGGCCGGAACCAAGCCGGGCGCCGACGACGCGGGCGGCCTCGCCGACTTCGCGACCGCCGCCGGCACGCCGGCGACCGCGGCCGCGCCGGATGCGGCGCCGACCGAGGCGACGCCGGACGACGACGCCGGCGCCAAGCCGTGGCGGGCCAAGACCTCGCGCGTCGTCGACGACGGCGACCACGAGCCGGCGGCCGGGCTCTACTTCGTCATCGGCTCGTTCCGCGACCACGGCAACGCCCGCAAGCTGCGCAGCCACTACCGCATGCTGACGCCGGCGGTGCTGGCGGCGAAGCTCGACGCCGGCATGGTCTACCGGGTGGTGGTCGGTCCGTTCGACCAGCGCCAGGCGAAGACCGTGCACCAGCGCATTTACCATGCCGGCATCATCGACGCCTGGGCGATCCGGGTGAAGCCGGGCGAGTGGACGATGGCGATGGTCGACCCGCCGGCCGCGACGCCGCTGCTGGCGGACCTCAACCCGGAAGGCTCGCGCTGGAACCCGATCACCTACATCCGCAAGCTGGCGTCCTGGATCTACTGAGCTAGCCCTCAAGCCGTCACGTCGGTGGGCGCGTCGATCCGGCGCAGCACCTGGGCGATGCGTTCGCTCTGTTTCACCAAATCCGCGCGGGCGGCGTTGTGGCGGCGCTGGAACTCGGCGCGGTCGTCCCACAGCGCGACGAAGTCGCGCGGCCGGTCCGGCTCGGCGCGCTCGCCGGTCAGCGCGCCGATGGTGCGGTTGAAGTCCGGGTGCAGCTCCGGCTGGAAGGCGAGCGCCGCGTAGTCGTCAAACGACACCACGCCGGCGGCATAGAGATCGGAGCTGAGATTGGCCATCTGCCGCGGGCTGAGCCGGTGCATGTCGGCGTTGCCGATCAGCTGGCGCAGCGGCGAGCGGGCGGCGGCCGGGGTCTTGGCCGCGGCCGGCTCCGGCTTCGGCGGCGGCAGCGCCTTCACCGCGGCGTCGGCGAGCTTTTCGGCGGCGCCGGCGGGGTGCGGCTTCAGCGGCGGCGGATCGCGGCGCTCGGCCGCGGCGGCGGCGACGGCCGGCTTCGAGAACAGATCGGCGTAGAACGATTTGGCATCGACGCGCATGGCGGGGCTCCCGTTGAGGTTCCGGGTCAGGCGACGGCGCGGGCGCGCTTCGCCGCGTACATCGCGTGGTCGGCGTCGTTGAGCGCGCCGAGCAGGTCGTCGCCGGGGCCGTAGGTCTGGAATCCGAAGCTGGCGTGGACGGCGATCGAGCGGCCGCGCCAGGCGACGGCGGCGCCGTTGATCAGCGCATCGAACGTCTCGGCGCGCTTCAGGCCCTGCTGCCAGTCGGTGCGGGTGAGCAGCACCGCGAACTCGTCGCCGCCGAGGCGGGCGGCGACGTCGGTGGCGCGGATGTGGCGGGCGAGCAGGCGCGCCACGTGGCACAGCACCGCGTCGCCCGCCGCATGGCCGTAAGTGTCGTTGATCGGCTTGAAGCCGTCGAGATCGACGTAGATCAGCACCCCCTTCTCGCGGTAGCGGCGCACCGCCGCCATCACGCGCGCCAGCTCGGCCTCGAGGCCGCGGCGGTTCAAGAGCCCGGTGAGGCCGTCGGTGACCGCCAGGCGCTCCAAGTCGGCGACGCGGCGCTCGCTGCGTTCGGCCAAGGCGAGCGCGTGGCGGGCGCAGGCCAGCGCCGGCGCGTAGGCGGTGGTGGCGGAAACGCAGGCGGCGAGGCGGGCGACGGCGGCGGCGAGCGAATCGCCGCTGCCGGCGGGGGCGGTTTCGGGCGCGAACTCGGGCGCGAACTCGGGCGCGGACTGGGGCGCGGCTTCGGCGCAGGCGCCGGAATCGGCGGCGGCGAGGGCGAGGGCGGCGGAGCGGATCTGGTTCATCGGGGCAACCCTTTGCGGTCGGGGCGGTCGCGGCGGTCGCGGCGGTCGCGACGGCCCTGGCGGTCGGCGGGACCGGCCTTCTTAACCATTCAGTAAGCAAGCGCCGTGCCACGGCCGCGCCCAGGCGAATCAACCACTTACCCTTGCCGCGGCGGCGCCGGCCGGGGCATTCCGTGCCGCCGGCCGGCGGAATTTGCCGGGCGCCGGGTTGCGCCGCCGGCCATGGACTCGCGGCCGCGCCGGCCTTAAGGTTCCGCCCGCCCGCCATCGAACCCCAGGAGCCCCCTCCGCCATGACCCGCATCCGCTTCCGAGGCGCGGCCGCCGCCGTGGCCGCGCTCGCCGTCGCCGCCTTCGCCGCCGCCGCATCGCCCGCCGCCCGCGCCGCCCAGCCGCTGCCCGACCTCGACCGCGCCGCGGCGAAGCTGCTGCCGCACCAGGCGGTGTACCGGATGACGCTCAAAAGCGCCCGCGGCTCGTCCGGCGTGATCTCGGCGGCGGGCGCCATGCGCTACCGCTTCGTCGAGACGTGCGAGGCGTGGGCGGTCGACACCAACATCCACCTCAGGCTGCACTACGCCGAGGGCGCCGACGTGGCGATCGCCTGGTCGTTCGCCGGCGTCGAGTCGAAGGACGGCCTCGACTACCGCTTCCGCATGCGCCACGTCCGCGGCGGCCAGGTGATCGATAACCTGAAGGGCGAGGCGAAACTGGATGCCGCCGGCGCCGGCGGCGAGGCCCGCTTCGACGAGCCCTCGGGCGAGACCATCAAGCTCGCTGCCGGCACCCTGTTCCCGACCCGGCATCTGGCGGCGCTGATCGCGGCGGCCGAGCAGGGCACGCGGTTCTTCCCGCGCGCCGTGTTCGACGGCGCCAGCCTCGACAACCCCTACGAGGTCGCCGCGACCATCACCACCCGCCGGCCGGCCGCCGCGGCGCCGGCGATCGCCCGGCTGGCGAGCGCGCCGGTGTGGCCGATGCGGCTCGCGTTCTTCCCCAAGGGCAGCCGCGAGCCGACGCCGGAGTTCGAGCTCGGCATCGACTACCGCGCCGACGGCGTCGCCCAGCGCATCGAGCAGGACTACGGCGACTTCGCCATCGACATGGTGCCGGGCGAGATCGAGGTGCTGGAGCGGCCGAAGTGCTAGGCGGTTCCGTCTCGGACTCCGCGCGCCGCCGCAAACGCCGCCGGTGATTCCCGCGCCGGCGGGAAACCGGATTTTTTTATTGTCGGCTTTCGTCGGCCTTTGTCGGCTTCCGTCGTCGTTTCAGCCGGCTGCGACCGCGTCGCCGGCGGCGACGGTGGCGAGACGGTTGACCCGGAAGGGGAATTCGGTCGGGCGACAATCCCGATTTGAAAAATGTACGCGCCCGTACGCAAATGTACGCAAAAGTCCGCATCGACGGCTTCGGGCCCGCGGTTTCCGGCGAGCCCGGTCCTAACGAAATGCGGCGTTTGGTGCGTATATGTAGGCATTTGTTCCGATACCACGCAACATTACTGCCGACGCGACACCGTGCACCGCCTGGATTAAGGCCCAGGCTGCCCGGCGCGGTGCCCGGCAGGGCAAATCGGTGATAAAACCTAGATTATCGGAATATAATCCGAGCGGCGGCGGGAGTCAAGGGCGAATTGTTGCGTGCCTGAGAAGCCCTGAATCCTCCACTGCAACCGGGATTTGCAAATTGCTGTGATCCGCCAGTGGCAGTAGGCTCGCACCGAGAAGGGAACGGGGATGACCGACCAATTCTTCGACCATCCAATCCTCAATTCGCCTTACGCCTATCCAGCCAGACATTGGGAACTGGACGAGGAAGGCCAGCCGACCAACAAGATCCTCGACATTCGTCGCCGGTCAGAACTGATCACGCCTGTACCGAAGCCGAAAAAACGCCGGCGACGCGGGTCAGGGCAAGCCGAGATGGTGCTCGACGGCGGCGACAATCTGTCGACCGCCGACCAGGAATACAACCCGACCCCGATCATCAACGAGATCAGGACCTACGTCGGAGCGTGGCGCAAGCTGCCGAACTCCGAGCAATGGTTGGTGACGCCGGAAACCGCCCGCCTTCTCAAGCATTGGCGCGACCATCCGTTCCAAGGCATTCGCCCGTTCTTCTGCCAGATCGAAGCGATGGAAACTGCGATCTGGCTGGCCGAAGTGGCGCCGAAAATGGGCAAAACCGGCACCAAATTCCATGAGTACCTGAAAGGCGCCAACGAGCAGTCCAACCCCGAACTGTTCCGAATTGCGCTCAAGCTCGCCACCGGCGCCGGGAAGACGACGGTGATGGCCATGCTGATCGCCTGGCAGGTGGTGAACGCGGTTCGCCACCCCAACAGCAAGCAGTTCTCGCGTGGTTTCCTGATCGTCACTCCCGGCATCACCATCAAGGACCGGTTGCGGGTGCTGCAGCCCAACGATCCGGACAGCTATTACCGCTATCGCGAAATCGTGCCCAACGACATGCTCGCCGACATCGACCGGGCGAAGATCGTCATCACCAACTATCACGCATTCAAGTTGCGCGAGCGGACGCAGGTCGCCAAAGGTACCCGACAGGCCATCGAAGGGTGGCGAGGTGAAAAAATGCAGACGCTCGAAACCGATGGGCAGATGCTCCAGCGGGTCATCCCGGAACTGATGGGAATGAAGGGCATCGTCGTGCTCAACGACGAGGCGCACCACTGCTACCGGCAGCGCCCCGGCACGGACGACGAGGCGGAATCGAAAGGCGAGGATAAGGACGAGGCGAAAAAAAACAACGAGGCGGCGCGGTTGTGGATCTCCGGCATCGAGGCGGCGAAACGCAAAATCGGCCTGCGCGCCATATACGACCTGTCGGCGACGCCGTTCTTCCTGCGCGGCTCGGGCTATGCCGAGGGAACGCTCTTCCACTGGACGGTCAGCGATTTCTCGCTCATGGACGCCATCGAAAGCGGCATCGTCAAGCTGCCGCGGGTTCCGGTGGCCGACAACATCCCCGGCGAGGACATGCCGAAATTCCGCAATTTGTGGGAACACATCGGCGCCAAGATGCCGAAGAAGGGCCGCCGCACGTCCAACAAGGCCCTCGACCCGTTGAGCCTGCCGGCGGAGTTGCAGACGGCGCTGCAGGCGCTCTACGGGCATTACGAGAAGATATACAAGACGTGGGAAGAAGAAGGCATCGACGTGCCGCCGGTGTTCATCGTCGTCTGCAACAACACGTCGACCTCGAAAGTGATTCACGACTATGTCTCCGGGTTCCACCGTCACAACGACGACGGCTCGACCACCTTCGAGAACGGCCGATTGGCGCTGTTCCGCAATTACGATGACGACGGCAACCGCCTGCCGCGCCCGCGCACGCTGTTGATCGACAGTACGCAACTGGAGTCCGGCGACGCCTTGGACGACAATTTCCGCGATATGGCGGCGGACGAGATCGAGCGGTTTCGGCGAGAGATCGTCGAGCGCACCGGCGACATCCGCGCCGGCGATTCGATCTCCGACCAGGATTTGCTGCGCGAGGTGATGAACACCATCGGCAAGAAAGGCCGACTTGGTGAGTCAATCCGCTGTGTGGTCTCGGTGTCCATGCTGACCGAAGGCTGGGACGCCAATACGGTCACCCACGTTCTCGGCGTCCGCGCGTTCGGCACCCAACTTCTGTGCGAGCAGGTGGTCGGGCGGGCGCTCCGGCGGCAATCCTACGACCTCAACGAAGAAGGCTTGTTCAACGTCGAATATGCCGACGTCCTCGGCGTGCCGTTCGATTTTGCGGCAAAACCGGTCGTCGTCCCGCCGCAACCGCCCAGAAAATCGATCCAGGTTCATGCCGTGGCGCCGGATCGCGATGCCGTCGGCATCAAATTCCCGCGCGTCGAAGGTTATCGCGTCGAGTTGCCCGAGGAACGGCTGGCCGCCAGGTTTGCGCCCGACTCCGCCCTGGAACTCACGCCGCAACTGGTCGGCCCGTCGATCACCAAGAACCAGGGCATCGTCGGCGAGGGCGTCGATCTGACCATCAAGCATCTGGAGGGCATGCGACCGGCGACCATCGTCTACCACCTTGCCAAGCATCTCCTGTATCAGAAATATCGCGACCCCGGCGAAGAGCCGAAACTGCATCTGTTCGGTCAACTGAAGCGGATCACGCGGGAATGGCTGGACGGCGGTTATCTGCGGTGCAAGGGCGGCACCTATCCGGCGCAACTGATGTACCTGGAAATCGCCGACATGGCGTGCGAGCGGATCAAGGCCGCCATCACCGAATCGCTGGCCGGTGAGCGGCCGGTGAAGGCGATCCTCGACGCCTACAACCCGACCGGCTCGACCGCCTACGTCAACTTCGCCACCTCGAAGAAGACGCGCTGGCAGACCGATCCCCGCAAATGCCACGTCAATTGGGTAATCTGCGATTCCGATTGGGAGGCGGAGTTCTGCCGCGTCGCCGAATCGCATCCGCGGGTACGGTCCTACGTCAAGAATCAGAACCTTGGCTTGGAAGTCCCGTATCTGATGGGGGCGATCCCCAGGAAATACATTCCCGATTTCATCGTCCAGGTCGACGACGGCCGCGACGATCCGCTCAATCTGGTGGTCGAGATCAAGGGTTATCGCGGCGAGGACGCCAAAGAAAAGGCCAACACCATGCGCGCGTATTGGGTGCCGGGGGTGAACAATCTCGGCGGCTACGGGCGTTGGGCTTTCGCCGAATTCACGGACGTTTTCGAAATCGACGCAAAATTCAACGAGCTGATCGACTCGCTCGTGTCTGATAAGGCTGCTTGACGAAACGGAGACCGCGAATGGCACTCAAGCCGACAATTCTTAACTTACAAAAGTATGGCGCCGAACCGCTGACTCGATGGCTGATTTCTGCTGCAAAAAATCGCCACACGATCACCTATGGCGAAGCCAAGCAGCGGCTGGAACAACAATGCGGTTTTTCCACGATCTTCTCTCCCATGATGGGGAAACCCGCTGGACAAGCCATGGACTCGATTCTCAAAATAGATAAACACGCACCTTTACTGAATATCTTACTTGTGCAGCAAGGCGATGGAATGCCTGGAAAGGGTGCTGGTGATTATTTGGCGAATTATTTCGGTCGCCCCACTTTGGCTCGTAAAAATGCGCGAAAAGATTCCCCAAAGGAATGGCGCAAGTTTACTGAACGAGCCGCCAAAGATGTTTACGAACATCCCGATTGGGAAGACCTTTATAGGCGAGTTTACAAGCGGAAATTTGTCGCTGACCCGCAAGCTATCAAGCGGAAAGCAGGAACCGATGGAGCAGAAAAAGATGGCCTGCGCCGCGGGCGATTTGGCGAGGGGCAAAACCACAAGGCCCTGCGTCTTTGGGTCACAAAAAATCCAGTCAAAATATCGCCGGGCCTAACCGGTGTCCGGGCGGAAACAGAGGAAGTGTTATTGTCTGGCGACCGCGTTGATGCGGTGTATTACGCAGTCGGCAAAACCGTCGCCATCGAGGTGAAATCCAGGGACTCAAACGAGTTGGATTTACTACGGGGCATTTACCAATGTGTCAAATATCGCGCCGTACTCAGCGTCACAGATGTCCGGTCCGAGGCGCCAGTTGAGGCGGTCCTGGTTACCGAAACGTCTCTGCCCAGATATTTACATGCGGTCGCTACGCGGTTGGAAATTAAACACGTGAAAGTTCCGTTAGATCGGTAGCAAGATTACATGGCGCGAAAACCAAAAAAGCCGCTCCAAGTCGAGGCGCTAAAGCACGACGAGGCGAAGCGAAAGAACATCCCGACCCAGGAACTCGAGTCGGTGATGAGCGAGGAGGACAAGCACCCCGTCCGAATCGCCTACGAACGCCGCAACCGCGACCTCGACCCGCAGCTCGTATGGCGCGGCAAGGACGAACAGGACTGGTCCGATCTGGTGGTGCCGGCGCCGCCGCTCTATATCCAGGAAAAGGTCCACCCGAAGGTCCTGATCGACGATTTAAGGCGCCAAACCAAGCAACGGGCGAAAGAGGACGCGCCCGCCATGCCCGACCTGTTCGCCGATTTCAACGGCCTGCCGGACCAGGAGGCCAAGACCGAGTTCTACCAACACGACGCCAACTGGTCGAACCGTTTCATCCTGGGCGACAGCTTGCAGGTGATGGCGAGCCTGGCCGAGCGCGAGGGCTTGCGCGGACAGGTGCAATGCATCTACATCGATCCGCCTTACGGCATCAAGTTCAACTCCAACTTCCAATGGTCGACGACCAGCCGCGACGTCAAAGATGGCAACAAGGGCCATATCACCCGCGAGCCGGAACAGGTGCGCGCCTTCCGCGATACTTGGCGCGACGGCATTCACTCTTATCTGACTTATTTACGTGACCGGTTAACTGTGGCACGTGATTTGCTCGCCGATACTGGCTCGGTCTTTGTGCAGATTGGTGATCAGAACGTCCATCGAGTGCGGGCATTGATGGATGAGGTTTTTGGGGACAACAACCATATAGCGACCATCAGTTTCCAAAAAACGGGATCGACCGATCAGTCTCTAGTGCCGCAAACGGTGGATTATCTTCTCGTCTTCGCGAAGAGCATTGGGATCGTGAAATATCGGCAGCTTCACCTAGAAAGGGCGCGTGGAACGCTTGCTCTGGAAAGGTATGACACGGTTCTGGAAGAAGGCGGTTCAATTCGCCCAATCACACGAGATGAAGCGGCGCTCAACGAAATCGCGGGGAATAATGCTCGCGCCCAACTGACTTCGCTGACAAGTGCCCGCCCTGCCGGCGAAGGGGACTTACGTGAGTTCACGTTTAACGGCGTCTCATATTCCCCTGGTGCAGGAACCTTCAAAAGCGATCTCGGAGGGTTGCATCGCCTTGCAATTGCGGGCCGCGCTCGACCCGCTGGCCGCACTCTCCGCTACCTTCGTCGTGTTGATGATTTTCCTGTCGTGCCAGTAAACGATAGATGGGAGTCGGTGCAGCTTGGAACTGGCTTAACTTATGTCGTGCAAACAAGCACCAAGGTCATTGAGCGCTGCATCCTCATGGCCACCGACCCAGGCGATCTGGTGTTGGACCCGACTTGCGGCTCCGGCACAACGGCCTATGTCGCTGAGCAGTGGGGGCGGCGGTGGATTACCATCGATACCTCGCGCGTCGCCCTGGCACTCGCCCGTGCCCGAGTCATGGGTGCGCGTTATCCGTATTACCTGCTTGCAGATAGCCCGGAAGGGCAACTAAAGGAAGCGGAAGTGACTCGCAGCGCGCCGCGGACGGCGCCGACACGCGGCGATATCCGCCAGGGCTTCGTCTACGAACGCGTGCCGCACATCACCCTGAAATCCATTGCCAACAACACCGAGATCGACGTCATCTGGGACAAGTGGCAGGAAACGTTGGAGCCGTTGCGCGCCGAATTGAACAAGGCGCTCGGCAAGACCTGGGAGGAATGGGAAATCCCGCGTGAGGTCCAAGAGGCGGGGAGCGCCGGAGGCGCGACAGGGAAAGAAACAACCAAATGGCCAGCCAAGGCGCGGAAGCTCCACGGCGAATGGTGGGAGGCGCGGATTGGGCGCCAAAAGGAAATCGACGCCTCCATCGCCGCCAAGGCCGAGTTCGAATACCTCTACGACAAGCCCTACACCGACAATTCGCGCATCCGTGTCGCCGGGCCATTTACTGTCGAAAGCCTATCGCCGCACCGGGTGCTGGCCGTCGACCAGAACGACGAGCTAATCGATACCGTTGCCGCCACGGAAGGCAAGCGCGACGCCTTGCGCCGGGGCGCCGACGAGATGGACTTCGCCCAAATGGTGCTGGAGAACCTCAAGATCGCGGGCGTTCAGCAGGCGCACAAGGAAGACCGGATTACCTTTACCTCCCTCACCGGCTGGCCGGGAAATTTCATCTGCGCCGAGGGCCGCTTCATGGAAGGCGACAAGGAAAAGCGCGCCGGCGTCTTCATCGGGCCTGAGTTTGGCACCGTCGCCCGGCCCGATCTGGCCGCCGCCGCCAGGGAGGCGGGGGAGGCGGGGGTCGACGTGCTGATCGCCTGCGCCTTCAACTTCGACGCCCATTCCGCCGAGTTCGACAAGCTCGGCCGCATCCCGGTGCTGAAGGCGCGCATGAACCCGGACCTGCACATGGCCGGCGACCTGAAAGCCACCGGCGGCGGCAACCTGTTCGTCGTCTTCGGCGAGCCCGACATCAAGGTCGAGGACGCCAAGGACGGGAAAATACAGGTCAAGATCAAGGGCGTGGACGTTTTCCACCCGCAGACCGGCGAGATCGATTCCGGCGGCCCGGACAGCATCGCCATGTGGTTCATCGATACCGACTACAACGAGGAAAGTTTCTTCGTCCGCCAGGCGTACTTCCTCGGTGCCTCCAGCGATCCCTACAAGGCGCTGAAAACCACGCTGAAGGCCGAGATCGACCAAGAGGCGTGGGCGAGCCTATACAGCGATATCTCGCGTCCTTTCGACAAGCCGAAATCCGGCCGCATCGCGGTCAAGGTCATCAACCACCTGGGCGACGAGGTGATGAAGGTTTACTCGGTTTAGCCGTCATCCCTACCTGACCGACAAGCCGAAGGACGGAGAAGACCTATGGTCGACAAGATAAAGGTGTGGTTCGACGCGGAAGGCGATTTCCTGGAGGTGCGGTTCTCCGACGCCGCCGGCTTCGCCCGCGAGACCGCCAACGACGCGGTGATGCGGCGCGTCGACGCCGACGGCAACGTGATCGGCTTCAGCATCATGGGCGTCAGCCGGTTCCGCAAGGGCAAGCCGCTCGCGGCCGACCTGCCGGCGGCGTGATCCGGCCGGGCTTCATCTGACATTCGAGCGTTTGGCCGCTCCTGGATCGCCCGGGCTTGCGCCGGGCGATGACGGGTGTTGTAGCGGCACGGGCCGGCTCGCGCGTTCGACATGCCGCCGCCGATTGTGTATCCTGCCGCCGCCCAACGGACTCCGGGGAACAGCAAGCGATGGACCGCGAACAAGCGATCGGCATCATCAAGAGCCATGAGCGCGACCTGCGCGCCCGCGGGGTGATCCGCCTGGCGCTGTTCGGCTCGCTGGTGCGGGGCGAGGCGCGCCCCGACAGCGACGTCGACGTGATGGTCGACATCGACGACAACCGCAAGTTCTCGCTCATCGATCTGGCGGGCGTGCGGCTCTATTTGTGCGATCTCCTGGGCCGGGACGTGGACATCGTGGAACGGGATTACCTGAAGCCGTTCCTGCGCGACGGCATCCTGGCCGAGGCGGTCGAGGTGTTCTGATGCCGCCGCGCAGCCCCCGCCAGCGGTTGCAGGACATCCTCGACGCCATCGACGAAATCGAACGGTTCACCGCCGGCAAGTCCTTCGAACGGTACGCCGCCGACGCACTGGTGCGCCGGGCCGTCGAGCGGCTGGTCGAGATCGTCTCCGAGGCCACGCGCCACTTGCCGCAGTCCTTGAAGGACGATCATCCCTCGGTGCCGTGGCGGCAGGTGGCGGACATCGGCAACGTCCTCCGGCACGCCTACGACCGGCTCAACGACCGCCGGGTGTGGACGGTGGTCACCGACGATCTGGCGCCGCTCAAGCAGGCGGTACAGGCGATGGTGCGCGACATCGAAAAGGGGAAGGCATAGGCGGCGCCCCGGAAGCCGGCGCTCAGCCTTGCCACAACCACGCCGCGCCGCGCACGCCGGATGAGTCGCCGTGCTTCGCGGGCCGGAGCGGCGTCGTCACCGCGTCCGAGAACACCCATTCGCCCCACAGCCTCGGCACCGCGTCGTAGAGCCGCCGCGCGTTCGACATGCCGCCGCCGATTGTGTATCCTCCGGCCGCCGCGGCCCGCGGTCGCGCGGGCCCAGAAAACGCCAGGAGCGACGCCATGCTGCCGATGATCGACACCCGCAAGGCCGATATCGCCCGCCTGTGCCGGCGCTTCCACGTGCGCCGGCTGGAGGTGTTCGGCTCGGCGGCGCGCGGCGGCGACTTCGATCCCCGGCGCAGCGACGTCGACTTCCTGGTCGAATTCGACGCGCACCCGGACGCCGACTCGTTCGGCACCTACTTCGGGCTCAAGGAGGCGCTGGAGGCTCTGCTCGGGCGGCCGGTCGACCTGGTGATGCCGGGCGCGGTCGACAACCCCTACCTCAAGGCCGCCATCGAGCGCTCCCGGGAGTCGGTGTATGGAGCATGAGGCGCGCAAATACCTTTGGGACGCGCGCAAGGCCGCCGACGCCGTCGCCCGCTTCGCCGAGGGCAAGACCTTCGACGACTATGTCGCCGATGATCTGCTGCGCTCGGCCGTCGAGCGGCAGCTTCAGAACGTCGGCGAGGCGATAGCGCAGCTCGCCAAGCTCGACCCGCGGACGGCGGAGCGCATTCCCGGGTTTCGCGACATCGTCGCCTTCCGCAACATCCTGGTGCACGGCTACGCGCTGCTCGACAACCGCCTGGTCTGGCGGGCGGTCGGGGAGGACGTTCCGCAACTGCGCGTCGCCATCGAGCGGCTGCTAGCGGAGGCTGGAAAGGGCTAGGGGCCGCCGCGGCTACGGCGTGGGCGGCAGCCGGCGCACGCCCATGCGCTGGTGCAGCACGCGGACGACGATCACCGCGTCGGCGGTGTCGCGGTAGAAAACGACGTGGCGGCCGGCATGGAGACTGCGATAGTCCGGGCCGACGTCGTCGCGCGGCGCCCCAAGTTCGGGATCGCGCCGCAGCCGCGCCAGGCAGTCGCGGATGCCGTCCATGTAGCGCCGCTTCTGCTGGGCGCCCCAGCGCTCTTGGGTATGGCGGGCGATGGCCTTGAGGTCGCGCCCGGCGGCGTCGCCGACGACGAGCGCGCGGGCGCGTTCGGTCACAGGCGGGCGAAGAACCCGGCGAGCTCGTCGTCGCCGGCGAGCGCCGTCAGCCGGCCCGCCGCCACGTCGGCCTCGCCCTTCGCCAGCTCCTCGCGCAACCGTTTCAGCTTCAGCCGCCGGAGCTCGTCCGTCTCCTGCATCTGGCGCAGCGCCTCGCGCACCACCTCGCTGGCGTTGTTGTAAAGGCCGGACTCGACCCGCTCGCGGACCAGCCGCTCCAGCTTCGGGGTCAGGGAAACGTGCATGGCGATTCTCCTCTTCGGCGGGCTGTTCGGCAGGGTCGGATTATGGTCGGCGCGCCGAAGATTGTCAAAGTTTGACGGCGCGGCCGCCGCTCGTCGGGGCACCACATCTTGCGGTTATCCCCGCCATTATCCACAGAATTTAGTGGTCCCAGGGGCGCGGTTGGGCTAGAAATTGCCCCATGGCGAACGCCCTCGGCATCACCCAGGAAGGGCTGCGCACCGCCCTCGAGATCAAGGACCGCTACCGCCGCCGCGAGCCGATCGTGCTGCCGGGCGAGGGCGAATCCGGGCGCATGCTGATCCCGGAAAACCTGATGAACCACAATCTCGATCTGCGCGGCCTCGAGGACCCGCTGCCGCTGGCGATGATGGCCAGCCGCGACCCGGAGGCGCCGATGGCGCTCGCCGCGGCGACGCGCCTGGCGCCGCTCGGCGGCCGCACGCGGCTGATCACCGGCGTGCTGCAGGTGGTCGGCGAGGCGTCGAGGCATCCGCTGGTGCGCGAGTGCCTCGCCTTCGTCTCCGACAGCGACTTCGACCCGACCACCATCGCCGAGGTGCGCCGGCACGCGTCGCGCTTCATCGTCCAGACCCGCGAGCAGTACACGCTTGCGCTTCGCCAGAACCTGCATAGTCTTTTGGAGGGCGACATCGCGCCGCGCCAGTTCGTGCGCGAGTTCTACGAGCTCACCGAGGCCGGCAACATGCGCCACGACATCCGCAAGAAGCTGGTGCTCAGCCTGTTCCTGTCCTCGACCGTCAGGCCGAGCGTGAAGTTCCTGATGCTGGAGAACTTCGAGCGGCTGCCGAAGCCGGTGCGCCTCGAGATCGTCTCGGCGGTGCTGAAGGCCGAGCCGACCCGCCACGTCGAGGTGATCAAGGAAGAGCTCAAGTACATGGCCGCCGCCGGCGCCGCGGCGCTGGAATTCGGCTAAGGCCGTTCTTTCCCTTCCGTCATGCCCCGGCTACGTCCGGGGCATCCGGCCGGCGGCGGGCGTGGATCGCCTGGGCTCCGCCGGGCGATGACTCTTTCCCCAACGTCATGCCGCGGCTGCGTCCGGGGCATCCAGCCGGCGGCGGGCGTGGATCGCCCGGGCCTCGCCGGGCGATGACTCTTTCCCCAACGTCATGCCCCGGCTGCGTCCGGGGCATCCAGCCGGCGGCGGGCGTGGATCGCCCGGGCTTCGCCGGGCGATGACGGCAAGCAAGGCGGTTTCCCTTGACCACGGGAAGGGCGGCGCTAGGTTGCCGGCCATGGACAAGCCGGTCTACGCCCCCGACTACGTCACCACCGAGCCGCTCCGCCCCGGCGAGACGCACGAGGTGGCGCCGGGGATGTTCTGGCTGCGCATGCCGCTGCCGTTCAAGCTGGATCACATAAATTTGTGGCTGCTCGACGATCACGACGGCTGGACCATCGTCGACACCGGCATCTGCCGCGACGAGGTGAAGGCGGCATGGGAGAAGATTTTCGCCAAGCATGTCACCAAGGCGAAGCCGGTGAAGCGCGTGATCTGCACCCATTTCCACCCCGACCACCTCGGCCTCGCCGGCTGGCTGGTCGAGCGCTTCGAGGTGGCGCTGTGGATGCCGCGCGAGGAGTGGACCTGGGGCCGCATGCTCAGCCTCGATAACGCCGACGGGCTCAGGGCCGAGTCCCTCAAGTTCTACCGCGCCGCCGGCTTCGACGCCGGACAAATGGAAATCGCGTCGGCGCGCGCCGGGCGCTACAGCCGAAACGTCGCCCCGGTGCCGGGCGCCTTCCGCCGCATCGTCTCCGGCGAGATCATCGACATCGGCGGCCGCGACTGGTTCGTCATCGTCGGCACCGGGCATTCGCCGGAGCACGCCTGCCTCTACTGCCACGAGGCGAACGTGCTGATTTCCGGCGACCAGGTGCTGCCGAAGATCTCGACCAACGTGAGCGTCTGGCCGTCGGAACCGGAATCGGACCCGCTGGCGCAATACCTCTCCAGCCTCGACCGCCTGCGCGGCCTGCCCGAGGACGTTCTGGTGCTGCCGAGCCACAACTTCCCGTTCCGGCGCCTGGAAGGGCGCATCGACGACCTCGAGGCGCACCACGCCGAACGGCTCGAGGAGACGCTCGCCGCCGTCGCGGCGCCGGCGACCGGGGTGCAGGTGCTGAAGAAATTGTTCACCCGCGAGCTCGACACGCATCAACTGTTCTTCGCCATCGGCGAAAGCCTGGCGCACCTGCACCGGCTGATGGCCGACGGCCGCGTCACCCGCAGCGTCGGCGCCGACGGCGTGCACCTTTTCCACAAGCAGTAAAGGTCGTCGTGCCGCGGCCCTCGGGTCCGCGCGAAGCGCGGCCCAAGGACAGGCTCCGCCCGCGGCATCCACGCCCGCCGCATGCTGGATGCCCCGGACTGCGCCGGGGCATGACGGACGCGGGCCGGGCGTCGCCGGGCGATGACGGAACGGGGATTACCCTTGCGTGGTGCGCGGGCGCGGCGTCTCGGTCGGCCCGCCGGCCTTCACCCAGGCGTCGAGCCCGCCCGTCAGGTGGGCGGCGTTGCCGATGCCGGCGGCGAACATGTCCTGCAGCGCCAGCGCCGAGCGCTCGCCGAAGGCGCAGTAGAGCAGCACGCGCCGCCCCGGCTCGGCGGCCATGGCGGCGAGCAGGCCGCCCGGCTTGATGTTGCCGCGAAGCTGCTGATACGGCAGGTGCAGCGAGCCGGGAATCACGCCGTCGCGGGCGCGCTCGCTCTCCTCGCGCAGATCGACGAACAGCGTCTGCGGGCTGCCGAGGCGCTGCATCACCTCGGCGGCGGCGAGCGAGGCGGCGCGGATCTCGGGCGCGTCCGCGTTGAAGCCGATGGCCAGGTTGGCCGGCACCGCGACGTCCATCTGCTTCGGGTTGGGCAGCTTCAGCTTGGCCATGACGCCTGCATATTCGTCGGCCGACGTCACCTGCAGGCGGGGATTGAACGCCTTCTCCTCGCCGATGGTCGAGACCGTGTCGCCCTTGTAGTCGTGGCCGGGATAGACCAGCGTCGCCGCCGGCAGGGCGAGCAGCTTGCCGAAGATCGAGCGGTAGGCGGCGCGCGCGTCGCCGTTCTGGAAATCGGTGCGGCCGGTGCCGCGAATGAGAAGGGTGTCGCCGGTGAACACCCGGTCGTCCATCGCGTAACAATAGGAACAGTCCGTATGCCCCGGCGTGTAGAGGGCGGTGAGCCGGACGCCCTCGATCTCGACCGCGTCGCCGTCGTCGAGGCGCATCGAGACGACGTTCACCTTGGCCTGGCGGCCCATCACGGTGACGCAGCGGGTGCGGTCGCGCAACAGCCCGAGGCCGGAGATGTGGTCGGCGTGGACGTGGGTGTCGAGCGCCTTGGCCAGGGTCAGCCCGAGCTCGGACAATAACCGGAGGTAATGGTCGACCTTCTCGATCACCGGGTCGATGATCAGCGCCTCGCCGCCCGGCCGGCCGGCCAACAGATAGGTGTAGGTCGCCGAGACGCTGTCGAACATCTGGCGGAAGATCATCGCCGCCCCCTTGTCCCTGCGGCGACGTTACGGCAGCCGGCGGCGGCGGTCCAGGGCCGAGGCCGCGGTCGGGACCGCGCTTGCCTTGACCCGGGTGATGGCGGCGGGCAGGCTTACGCGCAGTCTGGGCAGTCGGGAAAACCAGGATCGGAGGACCAACGGGTGCGGATTTCCGGCAGGACCGTGGTATCCGGCTTCGTCGTCGCCGCGGCGGCGGTCGCGCTCGCGCTCGCCTGGCGGTCGTCGGCGCCGCTGGTCCGCGTCGGCGCGCCGACCCTCGGCCCGGCGGTCGAGGCGGTGTACGCCACCGGCGTCGTCGAGCCGGTGACCTGGGCCAAGGTGGCATCGCTGGCGCGCGGCCGCATCGTCGCGCACTGCGGCTGCGAGGGCCGGACGGTGAAGGCCGGCCAAGTGCTCGCCCGGCTCGACGAGAAGGAGCAGGCGGCGCGGGTGCGCGAGCTGGAGGCGCGCGAGACCTTCCTGCACCTCGAGCTGGACCGCTACAGGAAGCTGGTGCAGACGCAGGCGGCGAGCGTCAAGGACTACGAGCGCGTGACCAGCGAGCACGAGCAAATCCACGCCGCCATCGCCGCCGCCCGCGAGCGCCTCACCGACTACACCGTGCGCGCGCCGATCGACGGCCTGGTGCTGCGCCGCGACGGCGAGATCGGCGAAATCGCCGAGGTCGGCCAGGCGCTGTTCTGGGTCGGCCAGCCGACGCCGTTGTGGATCACCGCCGAGGTCGACGAGGAGGACATCCCGAGGGTGCGCGAGGGCCAGCGCACCCTGATCAAGGCCGATGCCTTCCCCGGCCGCGAGTTGGTCGGTCGCGTCGAGCGGATCACGCCGAAGGGCGATCCGGTGAACAAGAGCTACCGCGTCCGCGTCGCGCTGCCGGCCGAGACGCCGCTGATGATCGGCATGACCACCGAGATCAACGTCGTCGTGCGCGAGGTCGCCGACGCGTTGCTGCTGCCCATCGACGCCGTCCGCGGCGACCGCGCCTTCGTGCTCGACGGCGGCCGCGCCCGCGCCGTCAGGGTGGCCACCGGCATCAAGGGCCAGGCACTGATCCAGGTGACCGACGGGCTGAAGCCGGACGCGCGCGTCATCCTGGATGCGCCGCCCGGCCTGAAGGACGGCGACCGGGTGCGTCCGCGAGCGGCGCCGGCGGCGGCGCGATGAGGCGATGACGCGGGTGCGTATCGTGTGGAACATCTGCCCCCGACCCTCCCGCTTTTCAAGCCGTCGTCGCCCGGCGAAGCCCGGGCGATCCAGAGCCGCACCGACGGGATGCTCCGGGCCGCCGCCGGGGCATGACGGACGAAAAACGGACCGCCGATGAAACTCCATCTCGACCTGGCGCTGACGCACCTCAAGGGCCGCATCCGGCAGACCGTGCTCTCCATGCTCGGCGTCGCCACCGGCGTCGGGTTCTCGATCGCCATGGCGTCGCTGATGCAGGGCTCGCAGCTCGACTTCATCCGTCGCATCGTCGATCTGACGCCGCACGTGGTGGTCAAGGACGAGTACCGCCACCCGCCCGAGCAGCCGGTGCGCCGCCTCTACGCCGGCGGCGCCGTCGCGCTCACCGGCGTCAAGCCGAAGGAGGAGTTGCGCGGCATCCGCAACCCGAAGCCGCGCGTCGCCGCGCTCAACGGCATCCCCAACGTCGCGGCGGCGCCGATCCTGCGCGGCCAGGTGGTGTTCCGCTACGGCGGCAAGGACGTCGCCGCGGCGCTGGTCGGCATCGAGCCGAAGCTGGAGCGCCGGGTGTCGGCGATCGAGAAGAACCTCGAGACGGGCAGCCTCGACGACCTGTTTGCCGTCGCCAACGGCGTTATCCTCGGCCGGTCGCTCGCCGCCAAGCTCGCCATCGAGCCGGGCAAGACGCTCACGGTGTCGTCGCCGGCCGGCGTGGTGATGCGGATGAAGGTGGTCGGCCAGTTCCACACCGGCATCCTCGCCCTCGACCAGCAGGAATCGTACGCGCTGCTGAAACGCGTGCAGGTGCTGATGGAGCGGCCGAACGTGGTCAACGAGATCCGGCTCCGCCTCGACGACGCCACCAAGGCGTCGGCGCTGGCGCGCCGCGTCGAAGCGCGGCTCGGCTACCGCTCGGAATCGTGGGACGAGGCCAACGAGGGCATCCTCGACGTGTTCCTGATCCGCAACATCATCATGTACGCCACCGTCGGCAGCATCCTGGTGGTCGCCGCGTTCGGCATCTTCAACATCGTCTCCACAATCATTTATGAGAAAGTCCGCGACATCGCCATCCTGAAGTCGATCGGCTTCCACGAGACCGACATCCGCGCCATCTTTCTGTTCGAGGGCTTCCTTATCGGCGGCCTCGGCACGCTCGCCGGCTGGGGCTTCGGCTACGCGCTCTACCGTCTGCTCGGCGCGATCCCGATCAAGGTGCAGATGTTCACCGAAATGGACGGCCTGCCGGTGATTTTCTCGCTGGCCCACTACGCGATTGCCGGCGGCGCCGGCCTGGCCGCCGCCGTGGTCGCCGGGTATTTGCCGGCGCGCAAGGCGGCCCAGCTCAACCCGGTCGACATCATCCGCGGTGCGGCATGAGCGGCGCGACGGTCCGCAACGGCAAGGCGCTGATCGAGGCCAAGGGCGTGACGCGGGTGCTGCCCGGCCCGGTGCCGGTGACATTGGTGAGGGACGTCGACCTCACCATCCGCGGCCGCGAGTTCGTCGCCGTCACCGGCCCGTCCGGCTCGGGCAAGTCGTCGCTGCTCTATCTGCTCGGCCTGCTCGACCGGCCGGATTCCGGGCAGATCCGCCTCGAAGGCATCGACACCGGCCGGCTCGCCGCCGAGGCGCTGTCGGACATCCGCCTCGCCCGGCTCGGCTTCGTGTTCCAGTTCCACTTCCTGCTGCCGGAGTTCACGGTCGAGGACAACGTGATGATCCCGATGCGACGCCTCGGCAGCCGTTCGCTCGAAGCGATGCGCGAGCGCGCGACGGCGATCCTGGAGGAGCTCGACCTCGCCGACCAGGCGGCGAAACGGCCGCACCAGCTTTCGGGCGGCCAGATGCAGCGCGTCGCGGTCGCGCGCGCGCTCGCCAACGACCCGCCGATCCTGCTCGCCGACGAGCCGACCGGCAACCTGGACACCAAGAACGCCGAGCGGGTGGCGGCGGTGTTCGAGCGCCTGGTGCGCGACGACGCGCGCACGGTGGTGATGGTCACCCACAACCCGGAGCTGGCGGCGCGCGCCGACCGCCGCATCCGCATCGTCGACGGGCGGATCACGGAGGATACGGGGCGCGCGGCCTAGGCGTTCGGTCGGCGGTGCCGGCCAGCGCGTGGCGATTCTGTCGGCGGCCGTGCTAGAAATGCGGGGGCAAAGGCGGCGACGGTATGACGGACACGATCTATTCCGGGAGCGGCGACGACGCCGCAAGCCATCAGCCAACGGCGGGACGGCACGGCGCCCGTCCAACGGTCGGGCCACGGGCGCGCGCGGCCCTGATCCTCAACCGGATCGGCGAAACGCTGCTGCGCGCCGGCGAGTTCAAGGCGGCGGAGATGGCGTGCCGATGCGCGGTTAAGGCCGACTCCCGGAACATCGAGGGGCATTTGTACCTGTCGGCGTTGCAGCACTCCGGCGGCAAACGCCAAGCCGCCCGCGAAACCCTCGAACGCGGCATCCGCCGCAACCCGGTGTATTCGAGGTCCGTCCCGCCGAGACCGCTGGCGCGCGTGATGACCGTTCAGGGCATCGAGGACGGTTATTTCATGGTGCAGACGCGGCGCAACAAGGAATTCAAAGTGGCGCTGCGCGGCGGTAATTTCTCCGATCGCTACCTTATCGACAGGGATAAATTCGCGCTCACCAACTTCTTCATTCTCGGCGACAACATCCTGTCATGCGCGTTGCCCGAGTTCGACATCATCGTCAACACCATCGCCGATCCCGACCGGGAGCCGCAGGCATTGACGACGTTGTGCCGATTCCTCGACGCCGATCAGGGACTGCCGGTGATCAACGATCCGGAACGAGTGGTGAAGACGACGCGCGACAATAACTACCGGCGGCTCAAGGATTCGGCTGGCGTGCTGATGCCAAAAACCGTCCGCAGCGCCGGCAGGCACGCGGTCGCGGCGGATGTGACGAGGTTGATTGAAAGCGAAGGGCTGTCGTTCCCGGTGCTGGTACGCGAAGCGGGCAGCCACACCGGCATGACGCTCAGGAAATTCGACAGCCGCGAGCAGCTGGCGAATGATTTCACATATGCCAACGCCCGCGAGCTGTACGTCACGCAGTTCCACGACTGCCGGTTCCGCGGCGACTACTTCCGCAAGATGCGGTTGTTCTTTATCGACGGAAAAATGTTCCCCGTCGTCTGCCACATCGACACCGTCTGGAACGTCCACGGCGACAACCGCAAGACGATAATGCTGAAAAACGCTTGGACGATGGACGAGGAGCGGGCGTTCATGGCCGACCCCCGCGCTTACCTCGGCGCGGGGCGGTACCAGACGTTGCACGGCCTGTATCGGGAGATCGGGCTCGATTTCTTCGGTGTCGATTTCACGGTCACCGACGACGGCAGAATCCTGATCTACGAGGTGAATCCCGTGATGATCCACAAGTTCGACCACGCCGGAAGTTTTCCGTATCTCACTCCGTATCTGGAAGCGATCTCGGACGCATTCAATGCAATGATCGAAAATCGGGTAACCGCGGGCGCCGGAAGACGATCGAGGTCATAAACGGCCGTCTGGTGTCAGACGACGCGATCAACCGTTGTCGAAATCGGAGTCGCTGTCGTTGTTCGCCGATTCATCCGATGATGCGCCGCCAGAATCCGCATTGTCCGCCGCGCTCGCCGTGTTGCCGCTGAACCCGCTGGAGATCGACGCGAACGTGTTCGAGAGTTGAGTTCCGGTGAGCGTCCATGCCAGGGTCACGAACGCGCCGATGCCGGCGATGATGATCGCGTATTCGATTGCCGACACGCCCCGCCGGTCGTGCGCCAAAAGCTTCCACAATTCGATAAGCTTGCGAATCCTTGCCATTGCGCGTCCCGCGAAAACCGCGGCCTCCTTTGAAAGGTTGATCGCCAATGTTGCGGCGATCTTACCCGATGGCCTGCTTCGCCACAGTGACGGCGATCATGTGATGGCCGTCACGCGGCTTCGGGCGCTGTTTGTTACTTTTTCATCGTTTTTCGCAGTATGCCGAGGTTTTCCTTAGCCGGGGCGTATCCCTTGGCGATCGCCATACCGTACCACTTTTCCGCTTCCTTGTCGTCCCGGCGCACGCCCTTGCCGAAGTGGTAAAGCAGACCGAGGCTGTTCTGGGCCCGAGCCTTTCCATCCTTGGCGACGTTTTCATAGAATTTTGCCAGTTCTTCGAAATCCTTCGAAGCGCCGCGTCCTTCCTTGACGATCATGTCGAGGCTTTCCTGCGCTTTGGCGTCGCCCAGGATCACGGCCTGTCGCAACCACTTCACGGCCTCGGCGTCATTCTGATCGACGCCCTTGCCTTCCCAATAGAGAAGGCCGAGCACGAACTGGGCGCGGACCAGCCCGCCGACCGCCGCCTTGCGATACCATTTGGCGGCTTCGGCGTAATCCTTCGAGACGCCGAGGCCGGACTTGTACATGTAGCCGAGATTGGCCTCCGCTGACCGGTAGCCCTGCTGGGCGGCCTTGAAGTACCAGCGCACGGCCTCGGCGTCGTCCTTCGGAACGCCCTTGCCGGTCTGGTATAGGACGCCGAGGGCCTTTTGTGCCCGGGCGGAGCCCTGCTCGGCAGCCTTGCGATACCATGCCGCCGCTTCCTCGAGGTTCTTGGTCGCGCCGCGGCCGACCTTGAGCATAAATGCAAGATTGCCCTGCGCTTTGGCGTTACCCTGCTCGGCGGCCTTGCGATACCACTTCACCGCCTCGGTGTCGTCCTGGGGCACCCCGTTGCCGAATTGATGAACGATTCCGAGCGCCATTTGCGCGTCGGCGAAGCCCTGCTCGGCCGCCTTGCGGTACCACTTGGCGGCCTCGCCGTAGTTTATCGGTCCGGCGCGACCGCGCCGGTAGATTTCGGCGACGGCGAATTGGGACTCGGCATCGCCCTGCCGGGCCGCCTTCAGATACCATTTCAGTGCCTCGCCGTAATCCTTCGCGACGCCTATGCCGTTTTCGTATTTCTTGCCCATATCGCGCAGGGCTCGCGGGGATCCCTCGCTTGCGTCGGCGACTTCGACCTGCGGGATATCGCGCGGCTTGATCTCGCGCGCCGCTGCCCAGTCCGCCTCCGCGATCTGAACGACCGACATTTGGCGATCCAATTCGCGGAAACTTCCCGCCGGTGGTTCTTGGCCATAATACGCGGCGATCCGGAGCCATTTGTAAGCGTGCACCAAATCTTTAGGAACAAAATGTCCGCTGCGATAGGTCTGGCTGAGATTGATCGCCGCGTCGCCATTGCCGCCTTTCGCCGCCTGCTCGAATAGCCTTAACGCTTCCTGGCCGCGACCCGTGGATTCGGCCGCGCCACTGGGAATGACGGCGACGGTTTCCTCGACGCCATCGGGCGCGACGTAGCCGGAATCGGCCGATACATCGAAGAGTATGCTTCCTTCAGGCGCATTCGATTTATCAGCCACCGGCAAGTGGCGCCCGCCGAGCGCAGCCACGCCAAGTATGTTCGCCGCTTGCAGGTTGCCCTGGGCGGCAGCTTTGCGCAGCCATGTCGTCGCCTGGCGATCATCGCGGGCGACGCCCGTTCCCAGGAAATACGACAATCCCAACATGGTTTGGGCGATAGCGTCGCCCTGGTCGGCGGCCTTGCGGAACCACTCCACGGCGCGAGCCCGATCACGCGGCAATCCTTTGCCGGCGAGATACAGGCCGCCGAGGTTGACTTGCGCGCCGCGATAACCTTTTTCCCCGGCCGCGCGATACAGAGATGCGGCGCGCGCCGTGTCGCCCATCATCCCAACCCCGGTCTCGTAAAACAGCCCAAGGCCGTACCAGCCGTTGGGTTGGTCGCGGTCGGCCAGCGCCTTGAATGTCGCGAGCGCGGTTTCGTATTCGCCGCGTTCGAAGGCGGCGAAGGCGGTCCGGGCATCATCGCCTAGCGCCTTGGGTTGACTCGCCGAGCCCATACCCATCGTTGCCGGTGTCGCGGCTCCCAGCAGCAAGGCTTGGCCGCCGGTTCCGCGTTCGAGCTCCGCCAATTGCTTCTTCGCGGCCGCGTGCCCCCGATTTGCGGCCTTGCGCAGCCAAATTCGCGCCGCCGCGCCGTCGGCGGAAACGCCTTTGCCGGCGAGATACAGCCGCGCTAGACGGTATTGTGCGTCGGCGTGACCCTCTTCGGCTGCCGAACGATAAAGCCGCGCCGCCTTTTCGAAATCACGCGGCACGCCTTTTTGCAGGTGATGAAACAACGCAAGCCCGAACAAGCCGCTGGGATCACCGCGCCTTGCCAGCGGCTCGAAAACCGCCATGGCGGCGGCATAATCGCCGTTGATGAAGGCGGAAATCCCGTTGGCCACATTGCCGGCTTCCGGCGGCAGCGGGCCGACCTCGCCCCTGGCGTAGGCGGAGATTTTCAGCAGAACGCGGGCCGCCTCGCCGCTTCCCTGGTCGACGGCCCGCTGCAGGTGGTCGACGGCCCAGCCGTTGCCTTTTCGGGCCGCCTTCTCAAGGGCCGCCAGACCGCGCGAATGGTAGGGACCGCGCAAAGCGGCAACACGAAGATCGGCGGCCAAATAGTCCTGCGTGGCGGCGAACTCGTACCATTCGATCGCCTTGTCGCGCGCGAACGGAGTGCCGAGCGCGTGCTCGTTCATGTAGCCCGCCTTGAATTGGGCGGCGGCGAGGCCCTGCACGGCGGCGCGTACATACCAGTCATAGGCCATCGATTGGCTTTGGTATGTGCCCCGTCCGGTGAGGTAGAGATCGCCCAGGAGATTTTGCGCTTCGGCGGTGCCCTTTTCGGCCAGGGGCCGCAACTGCTCGATCGCCGTTTTCGCGTCGCCGCGTTCAAGCGCGCCGCGGATTTCGCCGAGGTCGGCGGCCGAAGCGGAGACCGCCCATCCGATCGCCAACAACCCAGTGAAGTAAAACCGCCGTGACCAGGTTTGGCCACAGGTTCGCATGATCATTTCATAAATTTCCTTAACTTTCGTCGAACATCAAGGCGTCAAAAGCTTAGCAGAAAATGTAACTATTGCGCGAGCCGAAATGGGCATTGCGGCCGATTGGAAGGATTCTACTCTGCCGCTTAGGGGTGCGTCGGTTAATGGCGCCGTCTCAGGCGATGAGATCGGCGAGGCCGGTCATCGTTTCGACGATGATGTCCGGCTGGTGTGGCGTCGTGCCGAAGGGACGCCGGCGCCGGTCGATGAACGCGGTGCGCATCCCCGCCGATTTGGCGCCGACGCAGTCGAACGCGTGATTGGCGACGAACAGCACCTCGTCCAGGCGCACGCCGACGATTTCGGCCGCCTTGGCGTAGGTCGCGACGTGCGGCTTGAACGCGTTCGCCTCGGCGACCGAGATGACGCGGTCGAACGGAATGCCATGATATCGCTTCGCGGTTTCCAGCATGTCGGGATCGCCGTTCGACAGCACGACGAGCTTGTAGCGCGCGCCGAGCCGCGCAAGCGCCTCCGGCACTTCCGGAAACGGCCGCAGCTTCTCGATCTGCGACACCAGGTAACGCACCTCGTCCATGGTGTGGGCGATGCCGGCGCGATCGAGCACGAGCGCGACGGCGCGATGGCCGATCTCGCGATAGGGCGTGTGCGCCCGCCCCAACAGGGCGTCGATCATCGAGTTCTCGAAATGCGTCCGCCGCCACCAGGTGACGAACGAATGCGGGTTTCCGTTCCAGCCCTTCGCCTTGAGAAAGGGTCCGGCGATTTCGGTGAGGCCCGACTGCATGTCGACGACCGTTCCGTACTGGTCGAACATGCAGACCTTGATGGAGCGTTTGAGGGCTTCGACGTCGCTCATCGCGGGATGCTCGGATGGGTTGCCAGGCGGGCCGGCGCACCGGCCCCGTCCTATTCCGCCGCTTCCTTCTGGTCGGTCTTGGCGGCCGTGGCGGCGGCGGCGCGGCGACCCTCAGTGGCGCCGGCGACCAGCGCCAGCAGCGGCGGGATGATCGCCAGCGTCAGCACCGCCGAAAGGCTGAGCCCGCCGATCACCACCGAGCCGAGACCCCGGTAGAGCTCGGAGCCGGCGCCGGGGAACAGCACCAACGGCAGCATGCCGAACACGCTGGTGAGCGTCGACATGAAGATCGGCCGGATGCGGTTGCGGGTGGCTTCGACGATCGCGTCCTCGATCGCCATCCCTTCCTCGCGCAAATGAATCAAGGTCTGGTGCACGAGCAGGATGGCGTTGTTGACGACGATGCCGATCAGGATCACGAAGCCGAGCAGCGTCAGCATGTCGAGGGTCTGGAACACCATGGTGTTGAGCAGGCCGAGGCCGAGTACGCCGCCGGCCGTCGCCAGCGGCACCGAGAACATGATCACGAACGGATAGACGAAGCTCTCGAACAGGATCGCCATCACCAGGTAGACGATGACGACCGCCAGCACCAGGTCCCACACCATGTGGTTCCAGGTCTGGGTCAGCTTGTCGGCTGTGCCGCCGACGTAGAGCTTGACGTCGGGACTGGTGCCGCCGGCGACGAGCGCGCCGATCACCTTGTCGCGGATGGTGTCGATGGCGACTTCGAGCGGCATGTTCTCCGGCGGCCGGATGTCGAGGGTGACGGTGCGCTGCCGTTCCAGGTGGCGGATTTCGCTCGGGCCGGTCGTCACCTCGACGCGGCCGAGCGACGACACCGGCACGATGGTGCCGTCGCGGGTGACCACCGGCAGGCTGGCGATGCCCTGGGTGTGGCTGATGTTGCGCTCGGGTCCGACCAGGGTGAGGTCCATGCGCCGGCTGTCGACGGTGATCTCGGCCACCCGGAGCCCGTCGTTGAAGGTATCGAGGGTATCGCCGAACTCGCGCGCCGAGACGCCGTTGTCGGCGAGCTTCACCCGGTCGGGCGTCACCCGCACCTCGGGCGAGCCGAGTTCGAGGCCGGGCCGCGGCCGCACCTGGGTGCCGGCGGCGCGCGGCATCGCGCCTTCCAGCAAGCTGACGGCCTGCACCGCGATGCCGAGGATCTCCTCGAGCCGCGGGCCGGAGATGTTGAGCTCGACCACCCGCGAGCCGGTGATGCCGCGGCCGAACAGCGAGCGCAGGCTGACGAAGCCGAAAGTGCCGGGCTCGCGGAAGGCCGGCCCGCGCAGCACCGGAATCAGCTCCTTGACGCGCGCCGGCTCCTCGGCGGCGGCGCCGATGAAGGTGCGGTCCGAGCGGGCGACGAAGAAGAACCGCTGCATCTTCGGCGGCCCGCCGGGCTCCGACTTCGGCCCCGTCTCCGACGACCACAGGTGGCGGATCTCGCCCTCCATGCGCTCGGCGATGCCGGTGGTTGTCGCCAGATTGTAGCCGGGCGGCGGCAGGATGACGCCGAACACCAGGTTGCGGTTGCCTTCCGGCAGGTAGTCGAGCTTCGGCAGCAGCGCCCAGGTGGCGATTGCGGCGGTGCCGCAGATGGCGCCGACCACCGATATCGAAAGTTTCTTGTCGGCGATCACCCGCCGCGTCGCGGCGATGACGAAGTCGACGAAGGCGCCGGCCGCGTCGTCGAGAATTGGAATCCGCCGGCCGCCGGTTCTGCCGCCGGCTACCTGGGTGTCGGACAACAGGCGGCGGGCGAGAGCCGGAATAACGGTGATCGAGACCACCAGCGACAGCAGCACCGCGACCGAGATCGCCACCGCGATGTCGCGGAACAACTGGCCGACTTCGAGCTGCATGATCAGGATCGGGATGAACACCATCACCGTGGTCAACGACGACACCAGAATGGCGCCCCACACCTGACGGGCGCCCCGATAGGCGGCATCGAACCGTCGGTCGCCCATCTGGCGGTGGCGATAGATGTTCTCCAGCACCACGATGGCGGCGTCGACCACCATGCCGACCGCGAACGCCATGCCGGCGAGCGAGATCACGTTGATCGAGCGCCCGAGCGCGGTCATTGCCACGAACGAGCCGACGATCGAAACCGGAATCGCCAGCGACACCACCAGCGTGGCGCCGACCGAGCGCAGGAACAGCATCAGGATGATCGCCGCCAACGTGCCGCCGACGTAAATGTTCTGCTGCACCAGTTTGATGGCGGATTTGATGTAGACGGTTTCGTCGTAGACCTGGGTGAGGTTGAGGCCGGCCTCGGGCAGGGCTCGCTTGTTGAGGTCGTCGATGACGTTCTTGATGCCGTCCATGACCTCGATGACATTGGCGCCGGTCTCGCGCACCGCGTTGAGGGCAATGGCGCCGTCACCCTGCATGCGAATCCGATGGCGCGGCGTCTTGAAGCCGAACCGCACCTCCGCCAGGTCGCCCACGGTGACCCGCGATACGCGGCCCGTCTGCTGGTCGCGGTCCGAACGCAGCACGACCTCGCGCACCCGCTCGGGCGTGTCGATATCGCCTTCCATTCGCACCACGTAGCGGCGCTTGCCCTCGTCGAGGTCGCCGGCCGACACCGACGCATTGGCGCGGCGCAGCGCCTCGATGATTTCGGTGATGGTCATCCGATAACGAGCCATCTTCTGCGGATCGACGATGACCTGCAGTTCGCGCTCGCTGCCGCCGAAGACATTGACGGCGGAGACGCCCGCCACCCGCTCCAGGCGGTCCTTGATGACATCCTCGGCAAAATCGAAATAGGTGTTGATCGGCGTCGTGTTGCCCTTCGTCCGCCGCAACACCATCCAGGTGATCGGGTTGTCATCGGAGCCGGAGGTCTTGAGGACCGGCTGGTCGACTTCCGACGGATAACCGTTGACCCGGTCGAGGCGGTTGGCGACCAGCAGCAGCGCCCGCGACATGTCGGTGCCGATGGAGAACTCCAGCGTCACCTGGCCGCGGCCGTCCTGAGAGGTGCTGTCGATCTGGGTCAGGCCCTCGATGCCGTTGAGCTCGTCCTCCTGGCGGTTGACGATCTCGCGCTCGATCTCGGCCGGCGCCGCGCCCGGCCAGGTGGTCTCGACCTGGATCACCGGGTTGCGGACGTCGGGCGTCAATTGGATCGGGATGGCATTGAGGGCGACGATGCCCATCAGCGTCACCATCAGCACCAGCGAGATGACGGCGACCGGGCGTTCGATGGCGAGCTTGATGATGTTCATGGCGCGACTATTCCCGCTTCATCCCTGCTTGCCGGGCGTCGGGGTGGTGATGGCGTCGTTCTTGACGCCGTCGTAAATGACTTTCTGGCCCGGCCTGAGCCGCTCGTTGCCGCGCACCACGACGATATCGCCGGGTTTAAGCCCGGCCTTGACGACGAAGCGGTTGCCGACGGCGTCGCCGAGAACGACGTTGCGGGCCAATGCCTCGGCGCCCTGGACCAGATAGACGACCCGACCGCCGTCGCGGGTGATCACGGCATCCTTGTGCACGGTGACGGCGTCGCCGTCGGCGGCAATGGGGACATGCAGCGTCACGCTCTGGTTGGCGGCGAGATTTTGCAGCCCCGGCGGCCTGTCGTCGGGGTCGGCCGGCACCTCGGGAATCAGCCGCGCGGTACGGGTGCGGTTCTGCGGATCTTCCGCCGGCACCACGGCGCGCACGCGAGCGGTGACCGTCGGGCCGCCGGCGAGCGTGACCGCCACTGGCGTCCTCGGCGCCAAGCCGGCGGTGTACTGCGATGGAATCTCGGCCTCGATCTCGAATCCCCTGTCGTCGACGATGGTGACCAGCGGATCGCCGATCTTGACGTAAACGCCGATCTCGACCATTCGCTTGGCGACGGCGCCGTCGAACGGCGCGCGGATGGCGGTGTTGTCGAGATTCGTCTTGGCCAGTCCGAGGCTGGCGCGGGCGCTCGCCAACCGGCCTTCGGCCTCGATTGCCTCGCTTTCGGCGACCACCACCTCCTGGCGCTTGTCCTCGAGCCGCGCCAGCGAGAAGGCGGCGGACTCCTTCAGCCGCTCCAGGCGGCTGAACTCCTGGCGCCGAAGCGCGATCTTCGCCTTCTGGGTCTTGACGATGGCTTCAAACTGCGCGACCTCGGCCTTGCGCAGCTCGTATTCCCACTTGTACTGGTCGGCGACCAGCACGGCGATGACGTCGCCCTTGCCGACCCGGTCGCCGACTTCGACGCGGAGTTCGGCGATCGAGCCCTCGACCCGGGCGGCGAGGCCGCTGGTGCGGCCGACCAGGCGGCCGATCACCGGCACCGTCTGCCTCAACGACTCCGTGACCACAGCATCGACGCCAACCGTCATCGCCGGCGCCGGCGCCTTGTCGGCGGCGCGCGACGGGGCCGCGGCGGCCGCGAGCATCACCGCCGCCGCGATCGACACCGCGGCGCCGATGGTTCGCCGGCTAGAGCGTATCGGCAAGGGTTGCCGTCGCGTCATCGGCGTCTCCTTATCATCCGGGGCCGAGGGCATCGGTGGGGCCGGAGAAAGAACTGGACTGGACCGTCCAGTCCAGATTAGGGTATCCTTGAATTCTCTTCAACGGATTTAATTGCAATTTTGCGCCTTTTTCCACCTGCGGGCACTACCATGACCAGGGCGACCACGGCAAGAACGTTGCAGACGGCGACCGTCGGCGAGGCGCAGACGGGCAAGCGCCAAGCGATCGTCGCGGCGGCGACGCGGGTGTTCCTCAGCGCCGGCTTCGGCGCCGCCAGCATGGACGCCATCGCCGCCGAGGCGGGAGTCTCCAAGCAGACCGTTTACAGCCACTTCGGCGCCAAGGACGCTCTGTTCGAGGCGATCCTCGAGGACAAGTGCCGAGGGCTGATGCGGCCGGTGCGGTTGCCGGCGGTCCCCGGCGGCGACCCGGCAAAGACGCTCGGCGATCTTGCCCGCCGCTTCATCGCCACCGTGTTCACGCCGGCGAACATGGCGTTGTTCCGGGTGGTGATCGCCGAAAGCGCGCGTTTTCCCGAGCTGGCGGCGGCGTTCTACCGCGCCGGTCCGGCGGCGGCGGTGGACGACCTGGCCGGATACCTGACCGGGCTCGACCGCGACGGCATTCTGGCGATTGGCGACGCCACGGCGTCGGCGCGGCTGTTTTTCGCCATGTTGCGCGGCGACATCTACATTCGCCGCCTGCTCGACCTGAAGCCGGCGCCGTCGGCCGCCGAGATGGAAGCCGTGGCGGAGCAGGCGGTCGCCGCGTTCCTGGCCGCACACGCGCCGGGTTAGTCAAAAATCGCCATTGGCAACGGCGACGCCCATCGCTCAAAATGGCGCCCTCCGGGGAGCCGCGGGGAGTTGGGCGGCAAATGCGGTAGCGAGGCAACGTGATTTCTGAACGGCGGCTGCGGAAGGCAATCCTGGCATTTTTGGTTTTCGGCGTCGCGGCGTGGGCGTCCGCCGCACGCCCGGCCGCCGCCGACATGATCGGCCACGGCGGCATGGTGCGCGCCGTCGACGTTTCGCCGGACGGCCGTCTGGTACTGACCGCCAGCTTCGATTACACGGCGCGCTTGTGGAACTTCGTCGAGCAGACCGAGATCGGCGTCCTCGACGCCCACCAGGGTCCGGTCACCAACGCCGTGTTCCTGCCCGACGGCCGGCGCGCCATCACCACCAGCGACGACATGACGGCGATCCTGTGGGACCTCGGCACCCTCAAGCCGGTGCGCCGGTTCAAAGGTCACGGCCACAAGGTGATGGGCGCGGCGGTGTCGCCGGACGGCACGCTCGCGGCCACCGGCAGCTGGGACAAGACGGTGCGCCTGTGGGACGTTGCCACCGGCGGGCAGCGCCTGGTGATCACCAACGATTCGCCGGTCAACACGGTGGCGTTCGTCGACGGCGGCAAGGCCGTCGCCGCCGGCGACCACAAGGGCCGGATCCATATCTGGAGCGCCGCCGACGGCCGGATCCGCGGCACCCTCAAGGGCCATCAGATGGGCGTCACCCAGATCAGCGTATCGCCCGACGGAAAGCGGCTGCTGTCGGCCAGCATCGACCAGTCGTTGCGGCTGTGGGACCTCGGCACGCGGCAGGAGATCCGCAAGCACGGCGAGCACGACGGCCCGATCTACGCCGCCGCGTTTTCGCCCGACGGCAAGACCGCGTTATCGGGCGGCCGCTACGGCTACCTGATCGTGTGGAACCTCGCCGACGGCAAGGTGATCCGCACCATCAAGGCGCATGACTCGATCGTGTGGGCGGCCAAGTTCACGCCCGATGGCCGGTTCGCCGTCACCGCCAGCTCCGACGAGCGGGTGCGCGTCTGGCATCTCGAAAGCGGCGACCGCATCGGCATCGCCGGCGAAAGCGACGACGAGCCGCGACCGTGGCTGACCAGCGACCATCCCGGGGCGCCGCTGTTCAAGAAGTGCGCCCGCTGCCATTCGCTGAGCGCCAACGGCCATAAGCGCTCCGGCCCGCACCTGGCCGGGCTGTTCGGCCGTCCCGCCGGCTCGGTCAAGGACTACAATTATTCCAAGGCGCTGACCGGCGTCGATTTCAAGTGGAACGAGGAAACCTTGTTCCAATTGTTCGACCAGGGGCCCGACAAGTACCTGCCGGGGACCAAGATGCCGGTGCAACGGGTCACGAGCCGCGAGCAGCTGACCCAATTGGTCGAATACCTGAAGCAGGTCACACGGGCGGCGGCGAACTGACCGCAATTGATTGTCCGGCGCCGATCCACGACAATCCCCGTCCGATGACCACATTCCTTTACTCGCATCCGATCTGCATCGAGCACGACCCCGGTCGCGGCCATCCCGAGTGCCCGGATCGGTTGCGCGCCGTGATGGCCGGCTTCGAGGCCGACGATTTCAAGGCGCTCGAGCGGCACGAAGCGCCGATGATCGATCTCAAGGAAATCGAGCAGGTCCACAAGCCGTTCTATGTCGAGCAGATTTTCGAGAACATGCCGAAGGAGGGCCGCGTCTATCTCGATCCCGACACCGGCATGTCGCCGGCCTCGGGCGAAGCCGCGCGCCGCGCCGCCGGCGCCGCTTGCGACGCCGTCGACAGGGTGATGAAGCGAAAGCGCACAACCGCGTTCTGCGCCGTCCGCCCGCCCGGCCACCACGCCGAGTCGAGCCGCGCCATGGGCTTCTGCCTGTTCAACTCGATCGCCATCGCCGCCATGCACGCGCGCGCCAAGCACGGCCTGAAGCGGGTGGCGGCGGTGGATTTCGACGTCCACCACGGCAACGGCACCCAGCACACCTTCGAGCACGATCCCGGCCTGTTTTACGCTTCCAGCCACCAGTGGCCGTGCTATCCGGGAACCGGGCTGGAAAGCGAGACCGGCGAGTACGACAACGTCTGCAACCTGCAACTGGCGCCGGGCGAGGGGTCGGTGGCGTTCCGCAACGGCTACGAGAAGCGGATTCTGCCGGCGCTCACGCGCTTCAAGCCGGAATTGCTGCTGATCTCGGCCGGCTTCGACGCCCACAAGCGCGACCCGCTGGCCCAGATCGATCTCGAGACCGAGGACTACGGCTGGGTGACCAAAAAGCTGAAGGCGGTGGCCGACGAATGCTGCGAAGGCCGTGTGGTGTCGTTGCTCGAAGGCGGCTACAATCTGCAGGCATTGCAGGAAAGCGTGCAGACCCACGTCGGGGAATTGATGGCGGACTGAGGCGCCCGATGGCAGACAGCAAGATTCCCGCCGACATCAAAAAGCTCAGCTTCGAGGACGCGCTCGAGGAGATGGAGAGCATCGTCAGCCGCCTGGAATCGGGCAAGGTGAAGCTCGACCAGGCGATCGCGGAGTACGACCGCGGCGCGCAATTGAAGGCCCATTGCCAGGCAAAGCTCAAGGAAGCGCAGGCCAGGATCGACAAGATTGCGCTCGGCCCAGACGGCGAGGCCGGCACCGAGCCGGCCAACCTGGACTGAGCCGGGCCGGTGAGCGGGCTGAAGAAAGCGCTGGCCGATAACGCCAAGGCTGTCGGCGAGGTTCTCGACGAGTTGTTGCCCAAGGGCGAGGGTCCGGAAGCGCGCGTCGTCGAGGCGATGCGCTATGCCACCCTCGGCGGCGGCAAGCGCATCCGGCCGTTTTTGGTCACCGCCAGCGCCGCGCTGTTCAACGTCAACCGCGCCTCGGCGCTGCGGGTGGCCGCCGCGATCGAGATGGTGCATTGCTATTCGCTGGTGCACGACGATCTGCCGTCGATGGACGACGACGAGCTACGCCGCGGCAAGGCCACCTGCCACGTCAAGTTCGACGAGGCGACAGCGATCCTCGCCGGCGACGCGCTGATGACCAGGGCCTTCGAGGTGCTGGCGGATGCGCATACCCACGCGGATTCCGCGGTGCGGGCGGAGCTGGTGCTGGCGGTCGCCAAGGCGGCCGGCGCCAACGGCATGGTCGGCGGCCAGATGATCGATCTCTACGCCGAAAGCCACAATCTCAACGTCCCCGAGATCACCCGGCTGCAGCGCATGAAGACCGGCGCCCTGATTGCCGTTTCGTGCGAGTCCGGCGCGATCCTGGGCAAGGCCTCGGAAGGCGCGCGGGTGGCGCTGCACGCCTACGCCCACGACGTCGGCCTGGCGTTCCAGATCGCCGACGATCTGCTCGACGTCGAAGGCGACGAACACGAGGTCGGCAAGCGGACCGGCAAGGACGCGGCGGCCGGAAAAGCCACCTTTGTCTCGCTGCTGGGCGCCGAGCGGGCCCGCGAGCAGGCCCAGCTTCTCGCCACCCAGGCCGCCGAACACCTTGAAATATTCGCGGAAAAGGGCAAGCTACTTAAAGAATTGGCCGAATATGTGGTAAACAGGCGATTCTGAGGCCGGCTTCCGGGCCCGCAGCGCGGGCGCATCCGGGGGGAGAGCCGTTGCGCCGGACCAAGGTGAGGGAAGTACTCCGTGGTTGAAACAAGTACGACGCCGCTCCTGGATTCCATCCGGGATCCGGCCGACATTCGCGCATTTTCCGTCGAGCAACTGAAGCAGTTGGCCAAGGAACTGCGCGACGACACCGTGCGCTCGGTGTCGATCACCGGCGGACACCTGGGCGCATCGCTCGGCGTCGTCGAGCTGACCGTCGCCATTCACCACGTTTTCGACACCCCACGCGACCGGCTGATCTGGGACGTCGGGCACCAGTGCTATCCGCACAAGATTTTGACCGGCCGGCGCGCGCGCATGCACACCCTGCGCCAGGGCGACGGCCTTTCCGGCTTCACCAAGCGCACCGAGAGCGCCTACGACCCGTTCGGGGCGGCGCATTCCTCGACCTCGATCTCGGCCGGGCTCGGCATGGCGGTGGCGCGCGACCTGGCCGGCCGCAGGAACCACGTCATCAGCGTCATCGGCGATGGCGCGATGACCGCCGGCATGGCCTACGAGGCGATGAACAACGCCGGCTCGATGGATGCCAAGCTGATCGTCATCCTCAATGACAACGACATGTCGATCGCGCCGCCGGTCGGCGCCATGAGCGCGTATCTTTCGCGGCTGATCTCGTCGAAGCCGTTCCGCACCGCCCGCCACTTCGCCAAGGAAGTGGCCAAGAAGTTCCCGCGCACCATCGAGGAAGCGGCGGCCAAGGTCGACGAATACGCGCGCGGCATGGTCACCGGCGGCACGCTGTTCGAGGAGCTCGGATTCTATTACGTCGGCCCGATCGACGGCCACAATCTGGACCACTTGTTGCCGGTGCTGAAGAACCTGCGCGACGACAAGGAGCCGGGGCCGGTGCTGCTGCACTGCGTCACCGAGAAGGGCCATGGTTACAAGCCGGCCGAGGCGTCGGCCGACAAATACCACGGCGTCTCCAAGTTCGATGTCGTCACCGGCAAGCAGGAAAAGCCGAAATCGAACGCACCCAGCTACACCAGCGTGTTCGCCAAGGCGCTGATCGCCGAGGCCGAGGCCGACGACCGCGTCGTCGCCATCACCGCGGCGATGCCGGGCGGCACCGGCGTCGACAAGTTCGCCGAGCGGTTCCCCGACCGCAGCTTCGACGTCGGCATCGCCGAGCAGCACGCCGTCACCTTCGCCGGCGGCATGGCCACCGAGGGCTACAAGCCGTTCGCCGCGATCTATTCCACCTTTCTGCAGCGCGCCTACGACCAGGTGGTGCACGACATCGCCATCCAGAGCCTGCCGGTGCGTTTCGCGATTGACCGCGCCGGCTACGTCGGCGCCGACGGCTCGACCCATTGCGGCGCCTTCGACCTGCCGTACCTGTGCACGCTGCCGGGATTCGTGGTGATGGCCTGCGCCGACGAAGCCGAGCTGATGCACATGACGGCGACGGCGGCCGCCATCGACGACCGGCCGTCGGCGGTGCGCTACCCGCGCGGCGAGGGCATCGGCATCGAGTTGCCGGCGCGCGGCCAGGTGCTGCCGATCGGCAAGGGCCGCGTCGTTCGCGAGGGCACCACGGTGGCGATCCTCAATCTCGGCGCGCGCCTGCAGGAATGCCTGAAGGCGGCGGAGATGCTGGCGGCGATGGGGCTTTCGGCGACCGTCGCGGATGCCCGCTTCGCCAAGCCGCTCGACCACGACCTGGTTCGCCGTCTGGCGCGCGAGCACGAGGTGCTGCTGACGGTTGAAGAAGGCTCGATCGGCGGTTTCGCCGCCCACGTGCTGCAATTCCTCGCCAACGAGGGCCTGCTCGAGAACGGCCTCAAGGTGCGGGTGATGACCATGCCCGACCGCTTCCTCGAACATAACAAGCCGGAAACCCAGTACGAGCAGGCCGGCATGAAGGCGCCGCACATGGTCGCCAGCGTGCTCGCCGCGCTCGGCCGCGCCGACGAGGCCGACCCGGCGGTGCTCGGCCAGCTCGCTTAAGGATCCGTCGCCAAGCGTTGCCGGCGTTTTCACGCCACGGGCTTGCGCCGACCGGCGTTTGACCGCACCCTTCGGCCATGAGCGTCCTGTCCGCCGCCGTCATCCTGTTCCTGGTCCTCGACCCGATCGGCAACGCGCCGATCTTCAAGGCCGTGCTCGGCAGCCTGCCGGCGGAACGGCGGCTGCGCATCATCGCCCGCGAGCTCATCATCGCGCTCGCCATCCTGGCGTTGTTCCTGTTCTTCGGGCCGTTCATCCTCACCGCCATGAACCTGACGCCGCCGGCGCTCGGCATCGCCGGCGGCGTGGTGCTGTTCCTGGTCGCGCTGCGCATGATCTTCCCGGGCCAGGGCGGTCTCGCGCTGGCCGACGACGACGGCGAGCCGTTCATCGTGCCGCTGGCGATGCCGCTGATCGCCGGCCCCGCCACCATCACCATGGTGGTGCTGTTCACCACCCGCGAGCCGGAGCGGGTGATGGAGTGGCTGGCGGCGCTGCTGATCGCCTGGGGAACGTCGGCGGCGGTGCTGTTGGCGTCGGACTACCTGCTCGGCCGCATCGGCGAGCGCGGGCAGCGCGCCCTGGTCCGGCTGATGGGCATGATCCTGACGGCGATCGCGGTGCAGATGCTGCTCAACGGCATCGGCGAGTTTCTCACCGCGCTGCCGGCGCGGAAGGGATAGGCGTGGCGGGCAAGGTCCGCGTCGATCAGTTGCTGGTGGCGCGCGGCCTGGCCGAAAGCCGCGCCAAGGCGCAGGCGCTGGTGATGGCCGGCCTGGTCTATTCCGAGACCCGGCGGCTGGACAAACCCGGCAAGCAGGTCGATCCCGAAATTCCGCTCAGCGTCAAGGGCCGCGACCATCCGTGGGTGTCGCGCGGTGGCGTCAAGCTGGCGCACGGGCTCCGACATTTCGGAGTAGAGGCGAAGGACAGCGTCTGCCTCGACGTCGGCGCCTCCACCGGCGGCTTCACCGACGTGCTGCTGAGCGGCGGCGCGGCCAAGGTCTACGCCGTCGACGTCGGCCGCGGCCAGCTCGCCTGGAAGCTGCAGCAGGACCCACGGGTGATTGTGCTCGACGAAACCAACGCCCGCCATCTCGCCCGCGACCGGGTGCCCGACGAAATCGACCTGATCACCTGCGACGTCAGCTTCATCGGCCTCGAAACCGCGCTGCCGGCGGCGCTCGCCCTCGCCCGGCCGGGCGCCATTCTGGTCGCCTTGATCAAGCCGCAGTTCGAGGTCGGCAAGGGCCGCGTCGGCAAGGGCGGCATCGTCCGCGACCCGGCGCTGCACGCCGAGGTCTGCGCGCGCATCGAGCGCTGGCTCGAAGCCGACATGGGATGGAAGGTGCTCGGGCTGGCGGAAAGCCCGGTCACCGGCGCCGACGGCAATCGGGAATTCTTGATCGCCGCCACGCGGCGCTAGGCGGCTGGCGCGGCGTCACGACGCCGGCGGGCCGAGGTCGAGCGGCAGCCCGGCCTCGTGCCAGGCGATCAAGCCGCCGGCCATGTTGTAGGCTTCGGGCAAGATGCCGCTGCCGACGACGTAGTGGCCGATTTGCTCGGAGCGCTGGCCGCGCGCGCACACGAACACCACCTTCTTGGTTCCGTCGGTCGGGATCAGCGCCGGGTCGAACGCCGACATCGGCACGTGGACGAAGTCCTTCAGCCGCGCCTGCGCCACTTCTTCGTGCTCGCGCACGTCGACGGCGACCGCCTCGCCGGCTTGCAGCCACTGGTGCACCGTCGCCGGCGGCACTTCGCTCATCCCGGCCATGATCAATACCCTCCCAAGGCGCGCTTATATATAGCTGGTAGATGGGGGGTGGGGGACGTAAATTTCACCTGTTTTTCGGGAGGGATAACGCCGTGCCGCGCAGCCGAGCCAAGGACCGTTGGGGCAATCCGGTCACCGCCGCCGGCGGCGAGGCGGTGCGCCACCTCGACGACACGGTGACGGCCTACCTGGCGCTCGCCCGCGACACCGGCGAGCACCTGAAGGCGACGCTGATCGCCGATCCCGCCATGGTTATGGCGCACGTGCTGAGGGGATATTTCTTCCTGCTGATGGGCTCCGGGCCGCTGAAGGCGCGGGTGCTGAAAAGCCTCGAGGCCGCCGCGGCGGCGGCCGAGGGCGCTACACCACGCGAGCAGGCGCACGTTCAGGCGCTCCGCCACTGGCTCGCCGACGACGCCGGCAAGGCGGTGGCGGCGTGGGAAGCGATCCTCGCCGAATCCCCGCGCGACGTTCTCGCGCTTCGCCTCGCCCATCACGCTTATTTCTATGCCGGCGCCGCCGGCGACATGCGCGCCTCCCTCGACCGCGCCGCCAAGGCGTGGGACGAAAGCGTGCCGGGCTATGGCTTCGTGCTCGGCATGCGGGCGTTCGCGCTCGAGGAGCAGGGCGAACTGGCGGCCGCCGAGGACACCGGGCGCCAGGCGGTCGGCATCAACCCGGATGACCCGTGGGCCGTTCACGCCGTCGCCCACGTGATGGAGACCGCCGACCGCCACGGCGAAGGCATCGCCTGGATCGACGACCTGCAACCGTACTGGTCGAAGGCCAACAACTTCCGCTATCACCTGGTCTGGCACCGGGCGCTGTTGCAACTCGACCGCGGCGAGACCCACGCGGTGCTGATCGAATACGACAAGTCCCTGTGGGACGCGAAGTCGGACGAGTATCTCGACCTCTGCAACGACGTCTCGCTGCTGCTCCGGCTCGAGATGTTGGGCGTCGACGTCGGCGCGCGCTGGCGGCCGCTGGCGGAAAAGGTTGCCGAACGAACGGACGAACACATCCTCGCCTTCATCGACTGTCACTTCGTCGCGGCGCTCGCCGGCGACGGCCGGCTGAAGGCGGCGCGCGAGATGGTGGCGGGGATGCACGCCAAAGGCGGCGCGTTCGAAATCGGCGCCGCCGTCGGCGACGCGCTGCTGGCGCACCGCGAGAACGACCATCGGCGGGCGGCGAAGCTGCTGGCGGACGCGCGCCCCGACATCGTCCGCATGGGCGGCAGCCACGCCCAGCGCGACCTATTCGAGATGATGCTGATCGACGCCACGGTGAAATCCGACGACCGCGCCGGCGCCAAGGCGCTGCTCGCCGAGCGCACCGCGGCGAAGCCGAACGACCCGTGGTCGTGGCGCGCCTACGCGCGCGCCTTGCGCGAGCTGCGCGAGCCGGCCGTCGAGGCGGAGGCGCGCGCCGACGAACTCGCCGGTTCCTGAGCGTTGCCGCGGTTCATGCGGTGGTATTCGGCGTTCGGCATCACGTCGAGGCCCTGCATCATGCGGTTGGTGTAATTGAAGAACGCGGCGACGTCGGTGATGTCGAACAGGTCGCGGTCGTCGAAACCGACGGCCTTCAGCGCCGCCCGGTCGGCGTCGCCGACGTCTTCCGACCGCGTCGTCAGCTTCCAGGCGTAATCGAGCATGGCGCGGGTTCGCTTATCCAGCCCGGCGGCGCGGTAGTTGGTCATCAGCAATTCGCCCAGTTCCGCATCGCCGGACAATTCGCGCACCGTCTGGCCGTGGGCGACCAGGCAGTAGTAGCAGCGGTTGGCCGCCGAGACGACGACGGCGATCATCTCGCGTTCGAGCTTGCTGAGGCGGCAGGTCTCCTCGTCCAGCATCATCTCGTTGTAGAAGCGGGTGAAGACCCGGAACTTCGACGGCCGCGCGGTGTAGACCTTGAGCACGTTGGGCACCCGGCCGAGCTTCTCCTCGCACAGCGCGAGATAGTCCTTGATGTCGTCGTCGAGGGTCGCCGGGTCGGGAAGGCGGATCTTGGCGACGTGGCGGGGTTGCGGCATGGCGGCCTCCGGGCGCGATGATACGGGCCGGCGCCGGGCGGCGTCGGCGGAACGATTATCGCAAGGCCGGCCTGAGGCCGCCTTGAGGATGGTCAATTAGCCGGAAACCCGGGGATTACCCGCACTGCGCCCGGTGGCGGAGCAGGTGGTCGGCCAGCACGCACACCATCATCGCCTCGCCGATCGGCACCGCGCGGATGCCGACGCACGGGTCGTGGCGGCCCTTGGTCGAGATTTCCGTGTCGCCGCCGTTGCAGCTAATAGCCATAAGCGGACATTACGTCCCCGCTTATTTCGCGGGCCGAAGTTAAATAACGATTACGATAATACGAACTTAGCTCCCCAGTAGTTTCCGCAACGGATCAAAATGATCTTCGTAATTTCGCCAACGGCCTATGGACTCTTTATAGATGGGTTGTCGCACTTGGTCACGGCTGGCGGTGTGAACGAAACGGTCGCTTTTATAAAAGTGCAAGCAGTTATCATCCCACGGTAGGTTCAAGAACTCGAGAACCCCTCGCACGGTCGTCTCCGGTTGCTCCACCAGCTTCTCGTATTCAACATCGAGGATACGCAGGTCCAAAACTTCCCGCCAATGGTCCATTAGCCGCATATAACCGCGACAAAAATGGGCCAAACTATCAAAAGTCTTTACGTAGTAAGGTGATATACAAAAATCCTGGAAAAACATGGACACACAATTATCAAGAATATTTCGGTAGCAATTCAATATTGGCGCATTTGGGGTCAACATCGCAATCAAGCCAAGGTGTATGAAATTAGTAGTTTGTTTATCAGTGACCCTTTCGGCGTTGCCGCCAAGTTTGCCGAGGTATTCGATGTATTGTCTGCTGAGCTGGTCAATTATGGCTGAATCAAGATGACTTACGGCTTCGGGATAGGAATATCCCTGAGTGTGACGGGGTAGGTCCTCGACAGTCTGCAATATGTTCTTGATTTCGCCAGCCGCGAAAACTCTGGAATGGGATGCCAAGATTTCCTCGACAAGACTTGTACCGGACCTCGGCAGCCCGACGATGAAGATCGGGAGTTTCGAATCCGTTTCGGCACGGGGCAGGGCGTCCACGGCGTCCAAACTGAATACCTCGACGATGGCATCAACAAGCCTTTCGAAATTCGGCGCGGGCGAATCCGCGTGTAGAAGGTCGTTGGCCCTCTTCATCGCCGCAAAGGCGCGATGATAATCCCCTTGTCGGTCATAAAGGCCGGCCTGTGAATACAGAATGGTATATTCATCCGAAGACGAGTGTGGCGAGGCGGATAGCGCGGCTTCCAGGTAGGAAATCGCCGTGTCCATTTCGTTTAATTTTGGCGCCAGACGCGCATAGGCGAAAAGAATGATTGCCGGGACCGGCCGCCGCTCAAGCATTGGCCGCAAAACATCGATTGCTTCTTCCGTTCGGCCCATCTTATTCAGCATGTCCGCGAACCAACCGCGTGGCGCAGGCGCATTCGGATCCAATTCGACCGCCCTGCGAAGAAGCTTCTCCACCTGCGACAAGCCGTTCGGGACAGCCAGCGGATCGTTTTCATGCAGCGATAGAAGCATATTCGCCCGGAACAGACAGTTTTGAGAGTTCTCCCCACCGATCTGTTGCGCCTTTTCGAAGAGTTTGATGCTTTCTGCCCAACGTTTTTGACTGTTACGAACGACCGCCAAAATGTGCAGCGCTTGTGGATGCTGGACTTGCTTCAAAACGGCGGAACACAGATGCTCGGCCTTAGGCGTGTTACCGTTCTTGATTGCGACCCAAGCTTCGTCGAGCATTTCGTCTATGAATTGCATGGTGAATGAATCCTAAGCGGCGCCTTCCATTCTATCCTCCGAATTTCCAGAACTGCGTGCAAGCTATCATAAAATAAGCCCGTTCAAGCAGTCCCCGAAGCATTTCTGATCAACGACGGTGAATATCTAGGCCATGGACTCATTAACGCGCAGCCAGATGCGTATGGCGGCCAACTTTATCATCGCGAGGTAATTGTTAGTTTACCACTATCCGCACTGCGCCCGGTGGCGGAGCAGGTGGTCGGCCAGCACGCACGCCATCATCGCCTCGCCGATCGGCACCGCGCGGATGCCGACGCACGGGTCGTGGCGGCCCTTGGTCGAGATTTCCGTGTCGCCGCCGTTGACGTCGACGGTGCGGCGCGGCGTCAGGATCGAGCTGGTCGGCTTGACGGCGAAGCGCACGACGACGTCCTGGCCGGTCGAAATGCCGCCGAGCACGCCGCCGGCGTTGTTGGACAGGAACGTCACCTTCTTTCCCTTCATCCGCATCTCGTCGGCGTTCTCCTCGCCGCTGAGGGCGGCGACGCGCATGCCGGCGCCGATCTCGACGCCCTTTACCGCGTTGATGCCCATCATCGCCGCCGCGAGGTCCGAATCGAGCTTGCCGTAGACCGGCGCCCCCAAGCCCGCCGGCACGCCGGAGGCGACGATCTCGATCACCGCGCCCCGCGAGGAGCCTTTCTTGCGCACGGCGTCCAGGAGTTTCTCGAACTTGGCAACGGCCTTGGCGTCGGGGCAGAAGAACGGGTTATTGTCGACCTCGGCCCAGTCCCAGTTGCCGCGGTCGATGGCGACGTCGCCGATTTGCACGAGCGCGCCGCGGATCAGCACGTCGTCTCCCAGCACCTTCCGCGCGATGGCGCCGGCGGCCACCCGCATCGCGGTTTCGCGCGCCGACGAGCGGCCGCCGCCGCGGTGGTCGTGGCGGCCGTATTTCACATGATAGGTGTAGTCGGCGTGGCCGGGGCGGAACTTGTCCTTGATCGTCTCGTAGTCCTTGGAGCGCGCGTCCTCGTTCTCGACCACGAGTCCGATCGGTGTGCCGAGGGTCTTGCCCTCGAACACGCCCGAGAGAATCTTCACGGTGTCGGATTCCTGGCGCTGGCTAGTGTGGCGGCTCTGCCCCGGCCGACGCTTGTCCATGTAGACCTGGATGTCGGCCTCGGACAGCGGGATGCCGGGCGGCGTGCCGTCGACGACGCAGCCGATGGCGGGCCCGTGGCTTTCGCCGAAGGTGGTGAACCGGAACAGGTGGCCGAAGGTATTGGCGCTCATGGCGGGTCTTTATAGCGCCGGGCGGCCGGGAACGCTAGACGACGGAGATGTCCGGCGCGTCCACCGCCTTCATGCCGACGATGTTGTAGCCGCAATCGACATGGTGGATTTCGCCGGTGACGCCGCTCGACAGGTCGCTCAGCAGGTACATCCCGGCGCCGCCGATGTCGTCAAGGCTGACGTTGCGGCGCAACGGCGAGTTGTACTCGTTCCACTTCAGGATATAGCGGAAATCGCCGATGCCCGACGCGGCAAGCGTCTTCATCGGTCCGGCCGAAATGGCGTTGACGCGGATTTTGTCCTTGCCGAGGTCCTCGGCGAGGTAGCGGACGCTCGCCTCGAGCGCCGCCTTGGCGACGCCCATCACGTTGTAGTGCGGCATCACCCGCTCGGCGCCGAAATAAGTGAGCGTCAGCAGGCTGCCGCCGGCCGTCATCAAAGGCCGCGCCCGCCGGCAGACGGCGGTGAACGAATAGCACGAGATGTGCATGGTCTTGGCGAAGTTCTCGGCCGTGGTGTCGACGTATTGGCCCTTCAACTGTTCCTTGTCGGAATAGGCGACCGCGTGGACGACGAAGTCGAGTTTGCCCCAGCGGCTCTTCAGCGCGTCGAACACCGCGTCCATGGACGCCGTGTCGGTGACGTCGCACGGCAGCACGAAGTCGGAACCGATCGACTTGGCCAGCGGCTCGACGCGTTTCTTCAGCGCGTCGCCCTGGAAGGTGAACGCGAGTTCGGCGCCCTGGGCGTGGGCGGCCCGTGCGATGCCCCAGGCCAGCGAGCGCTCGTTGGCGACGCCCATGATCAGGCCCTGTTTGCCGGCCAACAATCGCCCGGGGTCGGTCATAATTCCCTCAAGTCCTCGTTCGGTTGCCAGGGCCGGCCCGGCGGCGTTGCCTGGAAACAAGAATGTACACAATAAAGTACGGAAAACAAAAGCCGGCGTAATCACGAATGATTGCCGTTTGTAACCCGGGAAAGCCCGGCAATCACGCCCAATTCCCAGGCCGCGATTGGCCCTGTAGGATACCGGTTTGCACGGTCAACCGCAGCGTCATCGAGGAGGAGGGATGTTCGTCGGCGTCGATAGCGAGCGGCTCAACGAGCCACTCCGGCGGCTGGGCAATTTCAGCCGCTACGTGTGGGCGCGGTTCGGCTCGGAGCGCTGCCTCAGGATGGCGGCGTCGCTCAGTTACACCTCGCTGCTGGCGATCGTGCCGTTGACGGCGATCGCGTTCGCCATGCTGGCGGCGTTCCCGGTGTTCGACGGCGTGCGCGAGCAGTTCCAAGCGGTGCTGTTCGCCAACCTCCTGCCGGACTCGGCGGCGGCGATGCGCGAGTACTTCGATCAGTTCGTGCGCAACACGGCGCGGCTGACGGCGGTCGGCATCGTCGGCCTGGCGCTGACGGCGGTGCTGCTGCTCGGCACCATCGAGTCGTCGCTCAACGCCATCTTCCGGGTTGCCCGGCCGCGGGCGATGGTGCCGCGGCTGCTGGCGTTCTGGGCGCTGATCACGTTGGGCCCGCTGTTGCTCGGCGCCAGCTTCTCGCTCTCCACCTTGATCTTTGCCGCCACCGAGTGGATGGGGCTCGACATCCTGAGCGGGCCGATGGGGCGGCTGGCGAAGGTCATGCCGACCGCGATCATCATCGTGCTGTTGATCTTCTTCTATACCGTGATCCCCAACCGGCCGGTGAGGCTCGGCGCCGCCGCCATCGGCGGCGTCATCGCCGGGTTGCTGTTCTCGGTTTTGCGCGGGGTGTTCGGCTATTACGTCGCCAGCTTCCCGACCTACCAGACTATCTATGGCGCGGTGTCGGCGGTGCCGATCTTTCTGGTGTGGATGTATCTGTCGTGGACGGTGGTGCTGCTGGGCGCGGTGCTGACGGCGGCGGCCGGCGAGTGGCGGCTGGCCGGCGGGCGGCCGACCGGGGACACGCTGGCGGCCGGCGAGCGGCTCGCCGCCGCGGTCGCCGTCCTGGCGGAGCTCGGCGCGGCGGCGCGCAAGGGCGGCACGGTGTCGCGGTCGCGGCTGCTGCGCCGCTCCCGCATCGGCGACGCGGCGCTCGACCGGCTGCTGCAGGAACTGCGCCGGGCGGCGTTCGTCGAGCACGCGGCGGCGGGCGGCTGGCTGCTGGCGCGCGACCTCACGCGGGCAAGCCTGCTCGATCTGATGGACGTGCTGGCGCTCGGCATCGGCGCCGAGCTGAGCCGCGGCGCCGATCCGGCGACGCGCCTCGGCGCGGCGCTGGCCGATGCGCGCGGGCGCAGCCAGCAGGCGCTGGCGGTACCGCTGAGCGCGCTCGTCGACGACGACGCGGCGACGTCGGCCGAGGGCAAGGGCAAAGCCGGATTGCGTCCGGTTTCCTGAAGCGAATTTCCGCGGTGCGCGCCGGCGGCGCGGCTACTTGGCGCCGAGGATCCTGCCGCGCACCTTGTAGCCGTGCTTGGCCGCCCACTTCTTGACGAACCCGGTGAGATCGTCATCCGGCTTCTTCGGCAGCACCACGCGCACGTGTACGACTTGGTCGCCGCGCGCGCCGGCGCCCTTGTCGCCGCCGGCGAGGCCGCGGCCGCGCAACCGCAGCTTGGAGCCGGTGTTGGAGCCGGCGGGCACGGTGACGGTGACCGGGCCGTCGATGGTCGGCGCCTCGATCTTGGCGCCGAGCACCGCTTCCGGCAGCGTCACCGGCACGTCAACATGGACGTCGTTGCCGATGCGGCGGAAGATCGGGTGCGCGTCGACGATGACCTCGACCAGAGCGTCGCCATCGCTGCCGCCACCCAGGCCGCCCATGCCCTGACCCTTGAGGCGCAGGATCCGGCCGTCGTCGGTGCCGGCGGGGACGGTGATCTTCAGGCGCTTGCCGTTGGCCATGGTGATGTGGCGGACGGCGCCCTTGGCGGCGTCCATGAAACCGACGCGCAACGCATATTCGACGTCGGCGCCCTTGATCTTCGGCGCCGCTTTCCGGGCGCGCGGGGCGTCGGGCTTTTTCGCCTCCGGCCTTTTCGCCTCCGGCTTCCGCGGCTCCGACTTCGCCGCTTGCGTCCGGGTGGCGCCGGGCCGCGCCCGGCGGGCGCCGTCGAAGCCCTGCTGGATGCGGTCGAACATCGCCCGGCGTCCCGGATCGGACAACAGATCGTAGGCCGCCGCCAGGTCCTTGAAGTCCTCCTCGGCCCACGGGTTGGTGGGATCGGCGTCCGGGTGGCGCCGGCGCGCCAGCCGGCGGTAGGCGGACTTCAATTCCGTGGGGCTGGCGTCGATCGGCACGCCGAGGACGGCATAGGGGTCTTTCATCGGCCATTGTCCCGGCTTCGCTGGGGCCAAGGACTATGGCACAGACCTCGCAACGGCTCAAAGGGGAGCGGCCGTCGATCGGCCGCGCCGCCGCGGCGAATGTTACTGCACGATCTGCCAGGTGCCGTCGGCGCGCCGGCAGGCGCGGCCCTTGGCCGTCTCCTGCTTGCCGTCGACGTAGATGGTCTGCTCGAACTCGCGGCAATTCTGGCCGTCGGCCGACACGTAGGTGCGGGTCGGCATCACCGTGCCGGCGTGGCCGCTGTCCGGATTGCGCCACGACTTGGCCTGGCCCGCCTGGTTGTATTCCAGGCTCTCCTGGGTGGTGCGCTGAGCGTACATCTTGTCGGCTCTATCGAGGGAGGCACCGAGCTCGCCGCCCAGATAAGCGCCGGCCAGAGCGCCGATAGCGACCGCCGCCAGCTGCCCCTTGCCGCTGCCGATCTGCGAGCCGGCGAGCGCGCCGAGTCCGGCGCCGACCAGGGTGCCGGCGGTCTGCTTAGGATTATCCTGCATGGTTTGGCAGCCGACCAGCGGCACCGCCACCAGGGCGACGACCGACAGCTTCATCAGGCGTTTTGTTGCACGCATTTTTCAATTCCTCTGATCTTGGGCCTGGCGGACGGCATGGGCGAAACTTTCCCGATGTCCGCCATCTCCCTATATATTATGGCAGAAATTCCCGCGCTTTCGAGTCCCGGCCGGGAACCGCCCGGAACGGGCCGTCCGCGGCCATTGCCGGACTGTAAACCGTTGGCACAACACATGGCTGTGATGACTGTCACCGCGACCAAGGACCCGATCGCCGAATTCAAGGCCTGGCTCGCCGAGGCCGAGGCGTCGGAGCCGGTCAACCCGAATGCCATGGCGCTGGCGACCGCCGACGCGAACGGCAGGCCGTCGGTGCGCATGGTGCTGCTGAAAGGCGTCGACGGGCGCGGCTTCGTCTTCTACACCAACCTGGAAAGCCGAAAAGGCTCGGATCTCACGGCCAATGCCGAGGCGTCGCTGTGCTTCTATTGGAAGACGCTGGCGAAGCAGGTGCGCATCGACGGCCCGGTGACGCCGGTCGGCGGCGACGAGGCCGACGCCTATTTCGACTCCCGCCCGCGCTCGGCACGCATCGGCGCCTGGGCGTCGCAACAGTCGCGACCGCTGGAGAGCCGCTTCGAGCTCGAAAAGCGCGTGGCGCAATTCACCGCGCGCTTCACCATGGGCGACATCCCGCGGCCCGATTTCTGGTCCGGTTTCCGGGTCGCGCCGCGCACCATCGAGTTCTGGGAGGAACGCAAGTTCCGCCTCCACGAACGGGTCGTCTACCGCCGCGCCGGCGACGGCTGGACGACCGAACGGCTGTACCCCTGATGATGGACAACCCGCAGCCCCCGGCCGGCGGCGCGTCGGCGACGCGGCGGCTGCCGGCGGACCAGGTCGGCGCCCTGATGAAGCTCGCCACCTACGCCTCGGTGGCGGTGGCGACGGTGCTGATTGTCGCCAAGGCGGCGGCGTGGGTGCTCACGGATTCGGTCAGCATGCTATCGACCCTGATCGACTCGCTGCTCGACGTCGGCGCGTCGCTGGTCAACCTGGTCGCGGTCCGCCACGCGCTCGAGCCGGCCGACAAGGAGCACCGCTTCGGCCACGGCAAGGCGGAGGCGCTGGCCGGCCTGGCGCAGGCGGCGTTCATCGCCGGCTCGGCGATGTTCCTGGTGGTGCAGGCGGGCGAGCGGCTGGTCAATCCGCGCTACGTCGTCAACACCGAGATCGGCCATGGGGTGATGGTGCTGGCCGTCGTGCTGACGATCGCGCTGGTGGCGTTCCAGCACTACGTCGTCAGGAAGACCGGCTCGATCGCGATCACCGCCGACTCCGCCCATTACCAGATGGACGTGCTCGTCAACATCGGCGTCATCGTGTCGCTGCTGCTGGTCAGCGAGCTGGGATTCGTGTGGGCCGACCCGATCTTCGCCATCGCCATCGCCGGTTACATCGTGTGGGGCGCGTGGCAGATCGGCGTCGCCGCCATGAACATGCTGATGGATCGCGAACTGCCCGATGCCGACCGCCAGCGCATCCGCGAAATCGCGCTCGCCCATCCGTCGGTGCTCGGCGTCCACGACCTGCGCACGCGCTCGTCCGGCAATCAGGTGTTCGTCCAGATGCACCTGGAAATGAACGGCGACATCACGCTGCACGACGCGCACGTGATCTCGGACCAGGTCGAGGCCAGCATCATGAAGGTGTTCCCCAGCGCCGAGGTGCTGATCCACGAGGACCCGGAAGGCATCAACGAACAGCGCGCCGTCTTCCGCTAGCCGCCGGAAACCGCCGTGCGCCCGAGCGAATCCCAGAACGAGGTCATCCGGCTGCTCTCCGACCCCAAGTTGCTGGGCGCCGACGCGGTGGAGCGCATCGAAACCCACGTCTCGCAGGTGTTCCTGGCGGGCGGGCGGGCGCTTAAGTTGAAGCGCGCCGTGGTGTTCCCCTATCTCGACTTCTCGACGCCGGAAAAGCGCCGCGCCGCCTGCGAGGCGGAGGTGCGGATCAACCGTCGCACCGCGCCGACCCTCTACAACGGCGTCGTCGCGGTGACGCGGCGGCCGGACGGCGGGCTCGCCCTCGGCGGCGACGGCCCGGCCGTCGACTGGCTGGTCGAGATGCGCCGCTTCGACCAGGACACCCTGTTCGACCGCCTGGCCCGCAAGGGCGCGTTGCGGCGCGCCATGATGGAGGACCTGGCCGACGCCATCGCCGCGTTCCATGCCGCCGCCGAAGTGCGTGCCGACTTCGGCGGCCGCGACGGCGTCGCCCGCGTCCTCGCCAGCAACGCCGAATGCTTTGCCCAATCGGGAGCGGGCGTGTTCGAGGCCGGCGATATAGCGACGCTGACGCGGCAATCGGAGGCAGCGCTCGCCCAAGTCGGCGCGGTCCTCGAGCGACGTCGCGCCGCCGGCCGGGTGCGCCTGTGTCACGGCGATCTGCACCTGCGCAACATCTGCCTGATCGACGGCCGGCCGACGCTGTTCGACGGCATCGAGTTCAGCGAGGCGTTCGCCGCCATCGACGTTCTCTACGACCTGGCGTTCCTGCTGATGGACCTCGACCACAGGGGACACCGGCGGTTGGCCAGCATCGTCTGCAACCGCTATCTCGACGTCACCGGCGACGGCGGCGGCGAGGCGGGCGGGTTGCAGGTGATGGCGTTGTTCCTGTCGATGCGGGCGGCGGTGCGTGCCCACGTCGACGCGGCCCAGGCGGCGTCGCTCTCCGATGCCGCCAAGGCGCGGGCGCGCGGCGATGAAGCCCGCGACTACCTGGCCCGCGCCCTCGACTACCTGAGGCCGGTGCCGCCGCGGCTGATCGCCGTCGGCGGCTTGTCCGGCAGCGGCAAATCGCGGCTGGCGCGCGAGTTGGCGCCGCACCTCGGCGCGGCGCCCGGCGCGCGGGTGGTGCGCAGCGATGCGATCCGCAAGCGTCTCGCCGGAACGGCGCTGAACGCGCGCCTCGGCGGCGACGGCTACAGCGCCGAGATGACGGCGCGCACCTATCGCGCGATGCGCGACGAGGCGGTCGCCGCGCTCGCCGCCGGCCACTCGGCGATCGCCGACGCGGTGTTCGCCAAACCCGACGAGCGCCGCGCCATCGCCGAAGTGGCGGCCAGGGCGGGCGTGCCGTTCACCGGCCTGTGGCTGGAGGCACCGCCCGAGGTGATGGCGAAGCGGCTGGCCGAGCGCCGCCGCAACGTCTCCGACGCCGATGCGGGGGTGCTGGAGATGCAGCTCGCCTACGACCTCGGCGCCATCGACTGGCGGCGCATCGACAGCGCCGGGCCGAGCGAGGACACCCTGAAAACCGCCCTCGCGGCGCTCGCCGTCTGACGGCGGCGGGCGTCGCGCCAATCGGGCCTTTATGTTTGGCCGGCGAGCCGCCATGATAGGGGCCGGAGGACCGGCCCGCGGACGACGTGTCCGGGCGGGGCCGGCGGGGGGCGACACGATGGACATCCGCACGATTCTCGTTCCGACGGACGGGTCGGAAACCGCGGTTCCGGTGATGGAAACGGCGCTGACGCTGGGACGCGACCTCGGCGCCCACGTCGAAGTGCTGATCGTGCGCCCCGATCCGAAGGACACCATCCCGCTGCTCGGCGAGGGCATGTCGGTGGCGATGATCGAGGACATGATCCAGATTGCCGAGAAGGAAGGCCGCGAGCGTGCCGGCCGCGGACGCCACGCCTTCGACGAGTTGGTCAAGAAATTGTCGATCGCGGCCGGCGACAAGCCCGGCGCCAAGGGCGCCTCGGCGCATTGGGGCGAGGAGGTCGGCCGCGACGACGAGGTGACCGCCCGGCGCGGCCGTCTCGCCGACCTGATGGTGGTGGCGCGGCCGACGGCGACGTCGGACGTGTCCTCGACGCTGACCCTCAACGCCGCGTTGTTCGACACCGGCCGGCCGGTGCTGGTGACGCCGCCCGCCGGCGCCAAGAAGATCGGCAGCAGCATCGCGGTGTCATGGAACGGCAGCGCCGAATCGGCGCGCGCCGTCAGTTCCGCCCTGACGCTGCTGAAGCGCGCCGCCAAGGTGACGGTATTCACCGCGTCAACGCCGAAGATCCCGTCGGTGCGCGCCCAGGACCTGGCGGCCTATCTGCAATGGCACGGCATCGAGACGGCGGCGCGCACGCTGGAAACGAAGACCAACGACCGGCCGGCGATCGCCATGGCGTTGCTGGCGGCGTTGACCGAGGGCAACGTCGATCTTCTGGTGATGGGCGCCTATACCCACAGCCGCATGCGGCAACTGATTCTCGGCGGCTTCACCCGCCACGTGCTGGAAAATGCCGCCATTCCGGTGTTGATGGCCCACTGACGCGGGCGCGTCTGCTCAGCCGAACAGGTCGGGCTTGCCGGCCCGTCCGACGCCGGGCGGCGCGTCCTCGACCGCGGTCAACGGCCCTTCGTGGGGGACCAGCAGGCGCTTCACCTCGTCGAACGGAAGCTCGGGATCGATCCACGATGCCTCGGCGGCGGCTTCGAGCACCACCGGCATACGATGGTGAATATCGGCGACGGTCGGCGCCGCGGCGCAAGTGACGACGGTGAAGCGTTCGCCGTCGGTCAGCCCGGCGAAGGCGAAAATATCGCCGGCGGCGGGCGCGATCCGGTTCTTCAGCTTGGCGCGGCCCAGCTTGCGCCACTCGAACCAGGCGGTGGCGGGAATCAGGCAGCGCGAACCGAGCAACGGCCGGAAGGTCCGCTTCCCGGCCAGCGTTTCGGCGCGAGCGTTGATCAGCGGCTTGCTGTCCCACGTCACCGCCAGCCCCCAGGCCGAGAGCCGCCCGGCCGGCGCGTCGCCGGCGCGGTTGATGATCAACGCCTGGTTGGTCGGCCTCAGCTCCGGCGCGTTTGGTACCGGCGGCGGCGTTTTGAGGCCGAAGCGGCGCGCCAAGTCGCGCGGCTGGGCGTTCATTTCGAAACGCGAGCACATGGTTGCCAGTGTAGCGGTTCCGGGTCCGGTTGCGGCTGGAAAGATGGCGGCCGATGGCCTAACGTCGGGCCATGGGGGAAGAACGAAAAACGGTGATCATCACCGGCGCCAGTCGCGGCATCGGCCACGCGACGGCGCGGCTTTTTCTCGATCGCGGCTGGCGGATCGTCACCTGCTCGCGCGACGAAACGCCCGAAGAATGCAAGCGCGATCCCAACTGGACCTTCCACATCGCCACCGACCTCGCCGACGCCGCCAGCCTCGACCGTTTCATCAAGGAGGCCAACAAGAAACTCGGCAACAAGCCGCTGCACGCGCTGGTCAACAACGCCGGCATGTCGCCGAAGACGCCGTACAAGGAGCGCCTCGGCTGCCTCAACGGCGACCTCGACGCCTGGCACGAGGTGTTCGAACTCAACCTGTTCGCGGCGCTGAAATTATGTCGCGGCTTCGCGCCGGCGCTGCACCGGGGCAAGGGCGCGATCGTCAACGTCACCTCGATCGCCGGCCACTTGATCCACCCGTTCGCCGGTTCGGCGTACGCGATCTCCAAGGCGGCGTTGTCGGCGCTGACGCGCGAACTGGCCAACGAGTTCGCGACGCTCGGCGTGCGCGTCAACGCCGTCGCGCCGGGCGAGATCGAGACCGAGATGGTCGGGCCCGAGTACGAGGTTTTGATCCCGCGCATTCCGCTCGATCGCATGGGCACGCCCGAAGACGTGGCGCGCACGATCCACTACCTGTGCTCGGACGACGCCGGCTACGTCACTGGCGACGAGCTATGGGTAACCGGCGGGCAGCACCTGTTCTAACGACAGCCGGGGCCGCCGCCCGAAGGGCGCCGGGTCAGCGAGGCCGAAGCAATCATGGCGAGAAAGCGGAGCAGGACCCGGAACGCCGTCCTTTTCCATCATCCGGACGCGGTCGACACCGGGCGCGCCCGCCTGCTCGGCCGGCATTCGGCCGGCGAGGGCTTCCTCAAGGGCTTCGTCCGCCACTCGGGCGTGCCGGCGTTCCACGTCCAGGCGCTGGAGCGCGATCACTTCGACGATTTCCAGCGGCGGGTGCAGGCGCTCGACGACCGAAAACGGCCCTGCCACTGGGTGCCGTTCGGCGCCCTTGGGCGCGACGACGCGGACGGTCGGGAAACGGCCAAGGCCGACACGCCCGCGACACTGATGCTGCCGGATCCGATGCTGGCGCCGTTCGCGTGGCGCCGCCGCGGGGTCGGCGACCGCGCCTACAGCATCTGCGGCATCACCCATACCATCGCCTCGGATCGGGTGATGGACGGGCTCGGTGAGTTGTTGACGGCGCCGACGCAGCCGTGGGACGCCGTCGTCTGCACCTCGGAGGCGACGCGCGCCGCCGTCGTCCGGCTGCTCGACAATTGGGCCGATTACTTGAACCGCCGCACCGGCGGCAAGATCGTACCGAGGTTGCAGTTGCCGGTGATTCCCCTCGGAGTCGACTGCGACGCGCTTGCCGACGACGATGCGGCAACCGTGCGGCGAACCGTCCGCCGCGGGCTCGGCATCGGCGACGACGACGTGGCGGTGCTGTTTCTCGGCCGGTTGAGCTTCCACGCCAAGGCCCACCCGACGCCGCTCTACCTCGCCCTCGAGGAGGCGGCGAAGCGGTCGGGAAAGCGGCTGCACCTGCTGCAGGCCGGCTGGTTCGCCAACAACGGCATCGAGAAGGATTTTCGCGACGGATTGCTGCGCTACGCGCCCTCGGTCAACGGCATCTTCCTCGACGGCCGCCGTCCCGAGGTCCGCTTCAAGGTATGGTTCGCCGCCGACGTGTTCACCTCGCTTTCCGACAACATCCAGGAGACGTTCGGGCTGACGCCGATCGAGGCGATGGCGGCCGGCCTGCCGGTGGTGGTGTCGGACTGGGACGGCTACCGCGACACCGTGCGCCCGGGCATCGACGGCTTCACCATCCCGACCTGGATGCCGCTGCCGGAATCCGGCGGCGATTTGGGATTGGCGCCGGAATCGCGGCTGACGCCGGAGGCCAGCGACCAGGCCTACGAACGCTATTGCGGCGTCGTCAGCCAGTCGACCGCCGTCGACGTCGCCGCCGCGGCGGAAGCGTTCGCGACGCTGGCCGGAGACCCGGCGTTGCGCCGCCGCATGGGCGAGGCCGGACGCAAGCGGGCGCGCCAGTCGTTCGACTGGCGGGTGGTGGTGCGCGCCTACCAGGACCTGTGGCGCGACCTCGAGAACGTCCGCAACCGCGACAAGGCGATCGCGCCGCTGGCGGCGCACCGGCCGGCGGCGCCGTTGCGCGACGATCCGTTCTCGCTGTTCGCGGCGCATCCGACCCATACCCTCGACGGCAAGACGCGGGTGGCGCTGGCCGACGCGGAGCAGACGCGCGCCGGCAAGGACGGCTGGGCGAAGCGGTTGAAGGCGATCGGCCGCCAGCGCATGAACGTATTCGCGGCGCAGGCGTTCCTCGACGACGACGAGCAGCGGAAGATCCTCGGCCACCTCGCCGAACACGGCCCGGCGGAGGTGCTGGCGATAGCCGAGTTGGTGGCCGAGGAGCGGCGCTACCGGCTGACGCGGACGCTGGCGTGGCTGGCGAAGATGGGCGTCGTGAGGCTGCAATCGGGCAAGGGCGGGCGCGGCCGGTCCGCCGGCCTCGGCGCCAAGGCGTCGGGCAAGCCGACCGCGTGGGCGCTGGTCGAGCAGGGCATTGCGGCGCGGCGACGCGGCGGCCTCGACGAGGCGCAGGCGTTGTTCGAGCGCGCGCTCGCCGCCGAGCCGGACGACGCGGTGGCCCGGACCCAACTCGGCGAGCTGGCGGCGTTCGCCGGCAAGCTGGGCGACGCGCAGGAAAGCTTCGAGAAAGCGCTGGCGCACTCGCCCAGCTATCAGCCGGCGCAACGCAACCTCGGCAAGGTGCTGTTCATCGAGGGCGACTACGCGGCGGCGCGGGCGGCGCTGAGCCGCGCCGCCGACATGACCCCCGGCGATCTCGAGACGCGATATTTGTTGGGCATCGCCTGTCGCTATTCCGGCCGCGCCGAAGAGGCGATACCGCACCTCGAGGCGGCGCTGGCGCGCGACCTGGGCGGGGGCGGCGGCGGCGACGGGCTGGCGCAGCTTGGGCTTGCGTTTAAGAGCCTCGGCCGCGCCGATGCAGCGGCCGAGAAGTTCGAGGCGGCGCTCGCACGCGAGCCGGGCAACGTTGTCGCCGCGACCGCGCTTGAAACCATGAAGGCGGCCGAACGCGGCCGCAAAGCGGTCAGGAAAGGCGGCAAGCGCGTCGCCCTCTACGTCCACGCCAAGTTCCACGCGCCCCTGTTGCGGCCGCTGTTCGAGGCGTTCCGGGACGGCCACTGGCCGGCGATCTCGGCCGACGCCCGCGACGCGGCGGAGTTCGAGCCGACGGTAACGGTGATCTGCGATGCGCCGGTGCAACGGCTGGCGGCGATGATGCCGAAGGCGGCGACGGTCAACGTCCGCCACACCCTGGCCGAGCGGAACTTCGCCGCGCGCCACGTCCGTCACGCCGACTATGTGTGCGTCCCGGGCGCATTGATGCGCGACAGGCTGGTCGCCGGCGGCGCCATTCCCGAAAGCCGCGTCTGGGTGACCGGCTACGCCGGCAACGATCCGCTGTTCCGGGGCGACCGGCTGCCATTGCCGTTCAAGCTGCCCGGCGGCGCCAAGACGGTGCTCTATGCGCCGACCCACTACCCGCCGTTCTCGTCGGCGGCGATGCTGGGCGGCAACGCGGCGGCGCTGATCGCCGGCGATCGCGACGACGTGACGGTGATCATCAAGCCGCACCCGCAAACGTGCGAGCTGCGGCCCGATTGGATGGCGGCGTGGCGGCGCGCCGCCGAGGCTGATTCGCGCGTGCGCCTGGCCGGCGACCCGCTCGCCGACGTGGCGCCCTTCCTGATGGCCGCCGACGCGCTGGTGTCCGACGCCTCCGGCGTGGTGTTCCAGTATCTTGCCCTCGACCGCCCGATCGTGCTGATCGCCAACCCGGCGGCGGCCGGCGACGAGGCGCGCTACGACCCCGACGCCATCGAATGGCGCTGGCGCGACGTCGGCGAGGAGGTGACGGAGGTGAAGAAACTGGCGGCGGCGGTGGACCGGGCGCTGGCCGAGCCCGACGCCGGGGCCGAACGGCGGGCCGAATACCGCCGCCGGCTGTTCGACGAGCTCACCGACGGCCGCGCCGGCGAGCGAATCGTCGAAAAAGTGGCGGCGCTGTAGCCGGGCCGGCCCGCCGGCCGCGGTCATAAATTCCCGTATTTTGTGATTACGGGCCCATTTACCCGCTATATGTTGCGTTGTATGATCCTTGCCATCCTGGGTGGGAACGCAGGCGACTGGCGGGGCATCAGGCATGGTCAAAGGGCAAGGCAAGGGACCCGCCGCCGGCACCACCCCGGCCGGCGAACCGGGCCCGGAATCGCTCGCTTCCGGCGAGCTTGAGCCGCGGCCGCCGACGGCCGACGACGCGGCCGACGCGGGACCGGCGGACTTCGATCCGTGGTCGCCGCCGCTGCATCTTCGCTTCCACTTCCACGCCATCGGCGGCGTCGTCGCCAGCGTCGCCTGGCTGTGGGGGATCGCCCGCTACGTCGAGATCTCGCTCGGCTGGAGCAACCTGGCGGAATTGCTGCCGCACGAGATCGGCGGGCTGGCCGCCGGCGCGTTCACGCCGCTGGCGCTGATGTGGATGGTGATCGCATTGTGGGAGCGCGGACAGACCTTGCGCCGCGAGACCGCGGCGCTGCGCTGGCACATGCGGCGCATGATCTATCCCTCCGACAAGGCGCAGGCGCGCGTGCGCGAGATCACCGAAACGTTGCAACGGCAGGCGCGCGACCTGACGCGGGCGTCGGAAGAGGCGGCCAAGCGCGGCGAGGCGACGAGCAGCCTGATCCAGCAGCGGGCGTCGGAGCTGTCGCAGGTGTCCGAGGACGCGGACCTGCGCGCCCACGCCATCGCCGACGCGCTGCGCCGGCAGACATTCGACCTGCAGACGGTGTCCGAACGCGCCGCCGAACGGGCGCGCGAGGCCGGCGACATCCTCAATCAGCGCACCCGCGATCTTTCGGTTTCCGCCGATCGGGCTTCGGCGCGCACCGAGGACCTGGCGGAGACGCTGCACCGCCGCATCGGCGAGCTGACGGCGGCCGCCGACAACGCCGCCGTGCGCGCGCACGAGTCGGCGGATGCCCTGAAGGCCCGCACCGAGCACTTGGGCGCGGTGTCGGTCGAGGCGACGGCGCGCACGGATCAGGCGGCGGACGCCCTCGACCAACGGATCGAGCGGCTCGGCGGCGCCGCCGAGAAGGCGGTCTCGGTGATCCGCGGCGGCGCCGAAAATTTGCAAGGCCATGTTCGCGACATGAGCCAGCACGTCGAGCGCGCCTCCGGCCAGACCGATACCATGCGCGAGACGCTGCGGCGCCAGACCGAGGAACTCGCCAACGTCTCCGATCTGGTTCACGCGCGCACGTCCGAGATCGAGATCAACCTCGCCAACCAGTCGACCGCGCTTACCGACGCGTCGCAACAGGTCGCCGGGCGGCTGCGCGAGATGGCGGACACCTTGAAGGAACACTCCAAGCAGCTGGCGACGACCGCCGAGCAGGTTACCGGGCGCGTCCGCAACACCGGCGACGCGTTCCGCCAACAGGTCCGCGAGATGATCGAGCTCGCCAGCCAGACGGCGGCCAGCACCGAGACGGTCGGCGACCGGCTCAGGCGCAATTCCAGCGAACTGTCGCAGATCGCCGAGACCGTGACGGCCCAGGTCGAGCAGGTCGGCGAAAAGCTGAAGGCTCGGTCCGCCGACCTCAACGACGCCGCCAAGGACGCGATCGACCAGATCGGCGGCGTCGGCAATTCGCTCAACGAGCGCGCCGACACGCTGGCCAAGATCGCCAATCAGAGCGTGCTCCGCATCGGCGCCGCCGGCGACGCGCTGCGCCAGCGATCGGGTGAGATCACCGCCGCCTCGGAGAGGGCGGGAACCCAGATCAGCGGCCTCGCCGACGCATTGCTGCAGAGTTCCGCCGCGCTGACACGCGCCGCCGACAAGGGCGTCGCCGACGTCACCACGACCCGCCAGGCGCTGAGCGAGACCTCCGTCGAGGTCGGCAGTTCGACGGCGAGCGCGATGGGGGTCGTCGACGGCTTGCGCGACCACCTCGACGGCATCACCGGCAGCGCCGAGTCGGCGGCCAACCGGCTGCAGGAACTGGGCGCCACCATTCACGACCGCGCCCAGGCGCTGACCGTGGCCTCGGCCAAGGCGCAAAGCGAGGCCGAGGTGATCGCCCAGCTATGGGAGGAACGCGCCCGTCGGCTGGTCCAGGTGTCGGCCCGCGCCGCCCGCATGATGCTGAACGCCGGCCGCATCATGGGGCAACGGTCGGGGGATCTCGACACCGCCGGCGAACGCGCCGAATTGCGGCTGCAGGCGGTCGGCGAACACATGCAGCGGCAACTGACGGCGCTGGTGCAGACGTCCGACAGCGCCGACGCCAAGATCCGCGCCATCGGCGACTTGCTGCTCAGGGGCGCCGAGACGCTGACGCAGGCCAGCACCAAAGCGGTTGCCGAGGTCGATTCGGTCGGCCACAGCTTCAACAACCGCTCCCACGATCTTGCCGGCGCCACCGACCGGGCGGCACAGTTGTTGTCCCTGGTCAGCGAGGCGATGCGCCGCCAGGGCGAGGACCTGACCCGGATGTCGGTGCAGGCTTCCGAGCAGATGGAGGGTGTCGCCTCGACGCTCAAGGAGCGGTCGCGCGAACTGCAGCAGGTGACCACCGAGACGACGTTGTGGCTGACAGAAGCCGACCGCGACCTGCAGGACAAGTCCGAGCGCCTGGGCAAGGTGTCGGATCTGGCGGTGATGCGCGTCGGCAACGTCACCGGCTCGCTCAAGGACGGCTCGGACGAGTTGACCCGCGCCTCGGAAGCGGCGGTGAGCAACATCACCAACGTCAGCGAATCGATGCGCGAGCACGTCACCAGCGCCACCGGCGCGTCCGAGCGCGCCGCTTCCAACCTGGCCGGCATAGCAACCGCGCTGCAGACTCATGTCGGCACCCTCAACGACTCGCTCGACCGGGCGCGCACCCGCTTCAACGACGTCAGCCAGATGCTGCACCGCAATTCAGATGAACTGACCGCCACCTACAATTCCGCGTCGACCCACGTGCAGGCGTTCTCGGATGCCCTGCATCAGCAGGCGCTCGGGCTGACCAACGCGTCCGACGGCGCCACCGCCAACCTCGGCCGGGTCGGCGAGACCCTGCAACTGCGGGCCCAGGAGGTGGCGGGCAACGCCGACCAGGCGACCAAGCGGATCGTCGCAGTTGCCGACACCCTGCACCGGCACGGCCGCGACGTGACCGCCGTCTCGGACGGCGCCGCCCAGCACATCGACAGCCTGGGAAACGAGCTGCGCAAGCAGTACGAGCAGTTGAACGCGATGGCGGGGCAAGCCGCGTCGGGCCTCAGGGACGCCGGCCAGGACCTGCGCAACCGGCTGCAGGAGCTCGACTCGATCCACCGCAAGTCGTCGAGTCGGGTCGAGGAAACCGCCGACAACCTGAGCCATCAGTCGGAAATGTTGCGCGCCGCCAGTGAGGAAGCCGTCACGCGACTGGCCCGCGTCGGCGAATCGTTGACGCAGCGCTCGGCCGAGGCCACGGTGGCGTCCGACCTCAATGCGGCGAAGCTCAACAAGGTGATGGAGGCGTTCCGCGAGTTGACCGAAACCGCCGGTACAGAGGCGGTGAAAGCGATGGCGATCCTTGAACAGGCGACCGATTCGCTGCGCCAGCAGCTGCACACCGTGGCCGGCTCCTACCAACAGGTGGAACAGGGGATCGAGGCGCTGAGCGGGGCGTTCCGGCGCCGCACCGGCGAGCTCGGCAGCGTCACCGAACAGGCGCTCGGCAAGGTGGCGGCGTGGGACCAGAAGGTACGGGCGCACTCCGACGCGCTGACGCGCTCGACCTCGGTGATCGCGCAACGGGCCAGCCAGGTGACCCAGGCGCTCGAATACCAGACGGCCGAAATCCGCCAAGCGTCGAACGAGGCCAACGCGCTGCTGGAGGCGTTGAAGTCGCGCAAGAAGGAGGCCGGGATCGAGGACTTCGTGCACCAGTCCAGCTTCATCGCCGAGCGCCTGCAATCGCTCGCCGTCGACTTGAACCGGGTCCTTGAGACCAGCATCTCCGAGGACGAGTGGCGGCGCTTCAATCGCGGCGAAAAGAATATCTTCGTGCGCAAGATGCTGGGCTTCCGCGAGAAGGCGCGGCTCAACGCAATCCGCGAAAAGTATCAGCAGGACGGACAGTTCCGCGAATACGTCACCCGCTACTTCAGCGAATTCGAGACCCTGCTCGAGGAAGCCAAGAAACGCGACCAGGAGGGGCTGCTCAAAAACACCTTCCTGTCGTCGGACGTGGGCAAGGTCTACATCTTGCTGGCGGGCGCGCTCGGCCGCGATATCCAGGCGCCGACCGCCTAGGCCGCGCCGGGCCGCGCCTCCGCAGGCGATCGCGGCGGGCCTGTCCTTGGCCGCGCCGGCCCTGTATAAGGCGGCGTGGAATCCGCCTCGACCAACGCCAAGATGCCCGCGACCGTGACGCCAACCACCCACGACCGGATCATCGCCGCATGGCTGCTCGCCGTTGCCGCCATGGTGTTCGCCATGATCGTCCTCGGCGGCGTCACCCGGCTCACGCAATCGGGGCTGTCGATCACCGAATGGTGGCCGATCAGCGGCTGGATACCGCCGCTCGACGAGGCGGCGTGGCAAGAGGTGTTCGGGCTCTACCGGGAGTCGCCGGAATACCTGAAGCTGAACGCCGGCATGTCGCTCTCCGAATACAAGGCGATCTTCTGGCTCGAATACGCGCACCGGCTGTGGGGACGCATCATCGGCGTGGCGTTCCTAGTGCCGATGGCGGTGTTCGCGGCCAAGGGTTGGGTCGGCCGCGCGCTGGCGACGCGGCTGGTCGGATTGTTCGTGCTCGGCGGCGCGCAGGGGGCGCTCGGCTGGTACATGGTGATGAGCGGCCTGGTCGACCATCCGGACGTGAGTCAGTACCGGCTGGCGGCGCACCTGGCGCTGGGCGTGGCGATCTTCGCGGCGCTGTTGTGGGTGGCGCTCGACCTCTTGAGTCCGCCAGCAGCGGCCGGCGCCGCGCCGACACGAAAGCTGGCGCGGGGCGCGTCGGCGTTGGTCGGCCTGGTCTTCGTTACCCAGGTTTCCGGCGCCTTCGTCGCCGGGCTCGACGCCGGGCTGATCTACAATACATTCCCATTGATGGACGGCCAGTGGCTGCCGTCGGAGATGTTCGCCATGCGGCCGCTTTATAAGAATTTCTTCGAGAACATTGCCACCGTGCAGTTCGCCCACCGGCTGTTGGCAATGACGCTCTTGGCGACCACCGCTTGGTTCTGGTGGCGGGCTCGGCCGGCGCCCTTGAACCGCACGCAGAGGCTGGCCGTAGATGCGACGGCGGCGATCGCGCTGCTGCAGGCGGGGCTCGGCATCGCGACGCTGCTGGCGGTGGTGCCGGTGCCGCTGGCGGCGCTGCACCAGGCCGGCGCGGTCGCTCTGCTGGGCGCCGGCGTGTGGGCGGCGCATGCATTGTCGCGGGGCTGAGTCCGCCGACGCCGGGTGCGTAGATTCACGGATATTTGCCGGCGAACGGGTATCGGCGGCGGGGCGAATTGGGTTAAGATAGCGGGCGTGCGGGCGCAGCACGTCTTCACAAGGACAGGGACGAGCGACAATGAGCGACAAGAAATTCCGGTTGGTCACGCGCAGCGATTTCGACGGCCTGGTGTGCGCCGTGCTGTTGAAGGAGCTGGACATGATCGACGACATCAAATTCGTCCATCCCAAGGACATGCAGGACGGCACGATCCAAATTTCCGACAACGACATCACCACCAACCTGCCGTACGTGAAGGGCGTGCATCTGGCATTCGACCACCATGCCAGCGAGGCGATCCGCGTCGACGACGAGCCCGATGACCACATCATCGATCCGGGCGCGCCGTCCGCGGCGCGCGTCGTCTACGATTACTACGGCGGCAAGCAAAAGTTCGCGAACGTATCCGATGAGATGATGGATGCCGTCGACAAGGGCGACTCGGCGCAATACAACGTCGACGAAATCCTCAATCCGAAGGGCTGGACGCTGTTGAACTACCTGATGGATGCGCGCACCGGCCTCGGACGGTTCCGCGAGTTCCGGGTATCCAACTACAACCTGATGATGCAGATGATCGACGCTTGCCGCGACCACTCGGCCGACCAGATCCTGGCGCTCCCCGACGTGAAGGAGCGGGTGGATCTCTATATGGAGCACCAGGACAAGTTCAAGGACCAGATCACGCGCTGCACCAAGGTCCACAAAAACCTGGTGGTGATTGACTTGCGCGGCGAGAACACCATATTTGCCGGCAACCGGTTCGTGATCTATGCGCTGTTCCCGAAGACCAACATCTCGATCCACGTTCTATGGGGGCTGAACAAGCAGAATACCGTGCTCGCGACCGGTAAATCGATCGTCAATCGCTCCTCGAAGACCAACATCGGCGAGCTGATGCTGAAATACGGCGGCGGCGGGCACGAAAACGCCGGCACCTGCCAGGTCGCCAACGATCAGGCGGAAAAGGTCCTCGGCGAACTGATCAATAAAATTACCGCCGACGGGTAAGCCGGCGTTAACCCATCCCGAAGAATCATATTCGTTGTCGACGGGCCGCGCCCGCCGCTTTTGAAAGACGACAAACGATGAAATTGCAGAGGTTGCCGCGCGCCTCGAGGTGGCTGACGGGGCTGATGCTGGTTCTGGCCCTGGCGCCGGCGATGACGGCGTGCGGCAGCGGCCAGTCCGCGATCAACCGCGTCATCAGCGCGTTGACCAACGACGAAGCGCCGCTGACGGCGGAGGCGCAGCAGCAACTCGCCCGGTTCGAGACCGTGTACAAGGCGTATGCCTCCCAGCCCGAGGACAAGGACCGACTCAAGTATTTTGAATTCGCATTCCGCCGCGTCCGCGTCAGCTACGTCCAGGAGGTGTCCGACGCAACCCTGATCGACGCCGCCATCAGGGGTGTGCGCGAAACCAAGGCGCAGCCGGGCACGCTGGCGCCGAAGAAGCTGGTGGAATCGGCGCTCGAGACCATGGTCGCGTCGCTCGACCCGCATTCGAGCTTCCTCAATGCCGACGAGTTCCGCGAAACGTTCGTCCAGACATCCGGCGAATTCGGCGGGCTCGGCATCGAGATCACCATGGAAGACGGCATGGTCAAGATCATCGCGCCGATCGAGGACACGCCGGCTGAACGGGCGGGGCTGAAGACCGGCGACCTGATCATCAGCGTCGACGGCCAACCGATCCACGGCAAGACGCTGGTGCAGGCGGTGAAATCGATGCGCGGCCGTCCCGGCACCGACATCACGCTGATCATCCGCCGCGCCGGCCGGGCGGACTTCGCGGTCACCATGACGCGGGCGATCGTCAAAATCCGCGCCGTGCGCTGGCGCGTCGAGGACGACATCGGCTACATCCGTGTCACCCGATTCACCGAGAAGGTGGAAATCGGCGTCGCCGAGGCCATCCACGGCATCCGCGCCGCGGTCGGCGGCCGACCTGCCGGCATCGTGCTGGATTTGCGCAACAACCCGGGCGGGCTGCTGGATCAGTCGCTGGCGCTGGCGGACGCGTTCCTGGACGACGGCGAAATCGTCTCCATTCGCGGCCGCAACCGCAGTCAGGACCGCTCCTACAAGGCGGATCCGGGCGATTTCGCGCGCGGCGTGCCGATGGTGGTGCTGATCAACGGCGGTTCCGCATCGGCCTCCGAGATTGTCGCCAGCGCGCTTCAGAAGCACCGCCGCGCCACGGTGATGGGGATGCGGTCGTTCGGCAAGGGTTCGGTGCAGACCATCCTGCCGATGCCGGTGGAAGGCGGGCTCCGGCTGACGACCGCGCTCTACTACGCGCCCGACGGTCACACCATCCAGGCTCGCGGCGTCGAGCCGGACATCGTTCTGGCGCCGGCCAAGGAACCGGCCGACGCCCGCCGCGAGGCCGATCTGCCCGGCGCGCTGCCGCCGGAGGCCAAGGATGCGGGCGGCGCCGAGTCGCGGCCGACGGTGCCGGAAGACGCGTGTCCGACCGCCAGCGACAAAGAGGACAAGCAGCTCGGCTGCGCCGTGGCTTATCTAAACGCCGGCTCGGCGACCAGTTTCATAGCGACGATCAAGGCACGGCCGCAAATCTGACGGTGCCGCCGCTGGCGTTGCCACTTGCGCGACGGCACTTGCAGTCTCTTCAACTAAACATGTGGAACTCGGCCACGGGGGGCGGGTCGGACACATTCGAGTTATTGTATGTGGCAGACTTGTCGAGTATCGTGACGCTTCAAACCGGGGCGAATCACGCGGATATCGGTTAATGTTCACCACCAATCCCTTCGCCGAGCTTTCAGCGTCCATACCCCCCATCGTCATGCAGACGTACGTCGTCGTTATGATAGTCCTGGTTGCGGGCGGCACCCTGTTCGACATCATGCACAAGAAGAGCGCCAGGTACTTCTTTGACCATTGGCGGAACGCAAAGAACAAAGGGACGCGGCGAGTAGGCGGAGGGGAAATGGTGTCCCTGGCGATCCAAACCGCCGTGGTCGAGGGCATGACATCCGCTGAATTCTGCAGCACGCGACGCAGAATCGCCCATCTCCTGACGATGTACGGTTTCCTGGCTTATGTCGTAACTACCGCCTTCATGGTGTTCTGGTATCCGACGCCCGCCACGCCGACGCCCGCCATCCTGCCGCAACTGTGGTACCTCGGCGCCTTGATGGTTTGCCTCGGCGGTTATTGGTTCTGGTTTTTCATTCGGGTTGACGTCGCCGCTGAAGGCAATTCACCGTTCCGCATTGTGCGCGCAGACCTGTTCATCCTCTCGCTGCTCGCAAGCGTGACGCTGGGCCTGGTCTGGGCCTCCCTGCAGGCGACGGGCAACGCGTGGACAAACGTGTTCCTGGCTCTCTATCTCTTCGCCACGACGGTGCTCTTTGGATCGATTCCGTGGTCCAAGTTTTCACATATGTTCTTCAAGCCCGCAGCGGCGTTCCAGAAACGGGTGGAGAACGCCAACGATTCGAGGAGCAACTTGCCGGGCCCCGCCGACAAACCTGAAATTTTCGGAAGCGCCCGCCAGCAGCCCCGACATTATTAATCAGCCCATCATTGGTCTTCGATATGGGAGATAACGGAATATTATGCCTACTTTTGTTTATATGACGCGTTGCGACGGCTGCGGACATTGTGTGGATATCTGCCCGTCGGACATCATGCACATCGATACCACCTACCGCCGTGCCTTCAACATTGAGCCCAATTTTTGCTGGGAATGCTATTCGTGCGTGAAGGCGTGTCCGCAGAATGCGATAGACGTCCGCGGCTACGCGGATTTTGCCCCCTTGGGCCATAGCGTCCGGGTGCTCCGGGAAGATACGAAGGGCACGATTTCCTGGAAGGTCAAGTTCCGGGACGGCCGCGAAAAGAATTTCGTTTCCCCGATCCGGACCACGCCCTGGGGATCGATCAAATCGCCGGCCGATTACGCGGCGCCCGCCGCCGATGAGATGAAATCCCAGGAACTCTCCCACGAGCCGGAATACCTCAAGATCGACGGCGGATTGCCGGCGTTGCGTCCGGATCAACTCAAGCGAGGATTGGTCTGATGGGTCTGTTCTCGCGCAGGAAAACGGTTTTTGTCGATTCCGACATCCTCGTCATCGGCGGCGGCATGGCCGGCTGCGGCGCCACCTACGAATCGAGGTATTGGGGGCGTGACCTAAAGATTGTCTGCGTCGAGAAAGCGAACATCGAGCGCAGCGGCGCGGTCGCGCAAGGCCTGTACGCGATCAACTGTTATATGGGCATGCAATGGGACGAGAACCAGCCCGAGGACCATGTCCGCTACGCCCGCAATGACCTCATGGGTCTCGTGCGGGAGGATCTGGGCTACGACATCGCTCGGCATGTCGACTCCACGGTGCACAAGTTTGAGGAGTGGGGTCTTCCCATCATGAGGGATCCGAAAACCGGGCGGTACCAGCGCGAAGGCAAATGGCAGATCATGATTCACGGCGAAAGCTACAAGCCGATCGTCGCCGAAGCCGCCCGCAAGGCCGCCACCGAAGTCTACAACCGGATCATGGTGACCCACCTGCTGATGGACCAGACGAAGCCCAACCGGGTCGCCGGAGCCGTAGGGTTCAACGTCCGGACAGGGGATTTCTACGTCTTTCGCGGCAAGGCCGTCATCGTCGCCGCCGGCGGCGCATCGCACATCTTCAAGCCGCGCTCGGTGGGCGAGGGCATGGGCAGAACCTGGTATGCCCCGTGGAGCAGCGCCTCGGCTTATGCCTTGCCGATCCTCGTTGGCGCCAAGATGACGCAAATGGAGAACCGCATCGTCTTGACCCGGTTCAAGGACGGCTATGGTCCGGTCGGCGCCTATTTCCTGCATCTCAAGACGTACACCGAAAACGCCTATGGCGAGGAATACGAGTCCAAATGGTACAACGACACCAAGGAATTGGTCGGCGACTACATCGACCGGCATCCGGTGCCGACGTGCCTGCGAAACCACGCGATTCTCAAGGAGATCGCGGCTGGCCGCGGGCCCATCCGCATGGTGACGAAGGAGGCCTTCCAGGATCCGCACAAGGAGACCGTGGGCTGGGAGAACTTTCTCGGCATGACCATCGGGCAGGCGGTCGTCTGGGCGTCGCAGAACATCGATCCCAAACACACCAATCCCGAACTGACCACGTCGGAGCCCTACGTCATGGGCTCGCACGCCACGTGCTCCGGCGCCTGGGCCAGCGGGCCGGAGGACTACGCACCTTCGGAATACCAGTGGGGATACAACCGGATGATGACCGTCGATGGACTTTTCGGCGCCGGCGACACCATCGGAGGCACGGCTCACAAGTTTTCGTCGGGATCCTTCACGGAAGGCCGGATTGCCGGCAAGGCGGCAGTCAAGTACGTGAACGACATGGGTCGCGATCATCCTCAGGTCAGCGAGCAGGAATACGGTGATCTTAAAAAGCTCGTTTTCCAGCCCATGGAGAACTACCGAGTCGGCCGCAACGAGATCGTCGCGGGAACCGTTTCGCCGAGTTACATATTGCCGATTCACGGCCTTCAACGTCTCGAAAAAATCATGGACGAATACGTCGGCGGTATCAGCACCAATTATATGACGAACGATGTGTTGCTGAATCGCGGATTGGAGCTGCTGGGCATGCTGAAGGAAGATGTTGACAGTCTCGGGGCCGAAGACCTTCACCAGCTTCAGCGGGCGTGGGAGCTTCAGCACCGGCTCCTGGCCTCGGAATCCGTGACGCGGCACACGCTCTTCCGCGAGGAAACGCGGTGGCCGGGGTATTACTATCGCGGCGATCATATGAAGCTGGATGACGATAATTGGCATTGCTTCACATTATCCCGCTACGACCGGCATTCCGGGGAATGGGAGTTGGAGAAGGCTCCGGTGTATCACATCGTAGATTGATCGCTCGGCTGCTCGGAAGGCGGCGTCTCCCGAATCCTGCGTGCTCTGAGATTTCGTTTCATAAGTGCCCGCGCCGGCCACCCGATGCAGTCCGCAAGGACGACCCTATCCAAGACAGATTGGTTTCACGAAGAAATCGCAATGCCGCAACTCGTACCGCCGCACGGCTCGGAGACAGTCAAGCCATTGTTGCTGCCCGAGACGGAGCGGGCCGAGGAACGCAAACGGGCGGAGAAACAAAAGAAAATCCCGCTCGATTCGCGCGCGATCTCGGACGTGTTCATGCTGGCAATGGGGGCCTATACGCCGCTCGACGGTTTTATGGGGCACGACGACTGGCGCGGGTCGTGCCTGGACATGAAACTGACCGGCGGCGTGTTTTGGCCAATCCCGATCACACTTCCCGTAAACAAAGCCCTTGCCGATGGCATCCACGCTGATGAGGAGGTCACGCTCATCGACGCGGAGACCGGTGAGATACTCGGCGTCATGCAGGTTTACGAGAAATACTCGATCGACAAGCGGCTAGAGGCCGAGCATGTCTATCGCACCGCCGACCCGAAGCATCCGGGCGTGGCGAAGGTACTGGAGCAGGGAGATATCAATCTGGCCGGGCGCGTCACGGCGCTGAGCGAAGGCGTCTATCCCGTCAAATACGCGGACCTCTATATCCGCCCCGCCGAGTCACGGGCGATGTTTCTTGAAAAGGGCTGGTCGCGTGTGGCTGCCTTCCAGACCCGAAATCCGATGCACCGTAGCCACGAGCATCTGGTGAAAATAGCGGTGGAGGTATCGGACGGCGTGTTCATCCATCAAGTGCTCGGGAAGTTGAAAGCAGGCGACATTCCGGCCGAGGTTCGCACCCGGGCGATCCAGGCGATGATCGACAATTATTTCCGCCCCGGAACGGTAATTCAGGCCGGCTATCCTATCGAGATGCGCTATGCGGGTCCGCGCGAGGCGTTGCTTCATGCCCTCATTCGCCAGAATTTCGGCTGCTCGCACCTTATCGTCGGGCGCGACCATGCCGGCGTCGGCGACTACTACGGTCCATTCGATGCGCAACACGTCTTCGATGGGCTGTGGGACGGCGCGCTTCACATAAAGGCGCTGAAGATCGACGTCACTTTTTACTGCCGGAAGTGTTACGGAATGGCGACAGCCAAGACCTGCCCCCACGATCCGCAATATCATGTTTCGATCTCCGGCACGAAGCAGCGAGAAATGCTCTCGACCGATGCGGACATACCCCCCGAGTTCAGCCGGCCGGAGGTGGTGGCGATCCTCAAGGAGTATTACGCGAGTCTGCGATCAACGGGCACGGGGTCGACGCCATGATCATCGCGCAAATCTCCGATACCCATGTGGCCGCCTCCGACGCGGCGGATGCCGTGTTGCGGGCGCGGGCGGACAGTCTTCGCCAATGCATCGCCGACATCAACCGCCTCGATCCGCCTCCGGACGTGGTCATTCACACCGGCGACATGACCGATCGCGGGCAGGCGGCGGAGTTCGCCCATGCGCGCGCCATGCTGTCGGAGCTCAAGGCGCCGCTCTACGCGACGCCCGGCAACCGGGACGGCCGCGCCGGTTTTACCCGGGCCTTCGCCGCCGACGGCTACCTGACGGCCGACGACGCGTTCGTCCACTACGCCGTCGATGGATACCCGGTGCGGCTTGTGGCGCTCGACTCGCTCGCCTCCGACGAGCAGAAGGGAGACCTCTGCGGCGACCGCCTGGGCGCGCTCGCGGCGACCCTGGCGGCGGCGCCCGGCGTGCCGACGGCGATCTTCATGCATCACCCACCGTTCTACGTCTCCGGTTCCAGCCGCCCGCTCCAGTTCGTTCGCCGTCGAGCGGCCGACGACCTGGCGGACACCGTGAACCGGCACCCGCAGGTGATCCGGATCTTCTGCGGCCACGCCCACCGGGCGCGATCGGTGCGCATCGGCGGCGCGATCGCCAGCACCATGCCCTCGGTCGCCGTCGATTTGCGGATGGAGAACGACGTGCCGGCGGATGCCGCGGCGCCGGTCTATCAAGTACACCGGTATGCTCGGGACACCGGATTCGTCACCGAGATGCGCGCCGCTTTGGCGGGGTGAGCGGGCGCGGCGACGGCTTTTTGCGGCCTGTTTGTGTGTAGGCCGTAATTCCTATTTCTGGTTGAGTTGCCGGCGATTTAACGCGCCGCTTGACTTTCGACCCATCCGGCCTTATGGTCCGCTCCAGAAGAAAAACAATAACGCATGGCGACTCATCGCGGGCGCGAGCAGGTTGAAGCGCCCTATGAGGTTGATAAAATGGCTGAATTCGCCGATTCGGCCGTCGGTACGGATGGACAAGCCGCCGCCGGGCATCATGTGGATGCCACGGAGGGTGGGAGTGTTTCTCTGCCGGACGGTTTCGATCTTTCCAATGCAAATTTCGAGGCTCAAGGGTCCGACCTGGTGTTGACCGGCGCCGATGGCGCCCACGTCACGGTCGACGGATTCTTCTCGCACGCCAATCCGCCCGAGCTGGTGGGATCCGATGGCGCCCAGATCAGCGGCGACATGGTCTCGCAACTGGCCGGCGCGCCGGCCGGCGGCGAATCGATTTCCGCCGGTACCGACGGCCACAACATGATCGCCCAGAACCCGACCATGATCAGCGGCACCGACGGCGAGCCGATCGGCAACGTCGAGAACCTGTCCGGCACGGTGTTCGCCGTGCGCACGGACGGCACGCGTGTCGAGCTGAAGGTCGGCGACCCGGTGTTCCAAGGCGATATTGTTGAATCCAGCGGCGATGGTGCCGTCGGCGTCCTGCTCGCCGACGAGACGACGTTCTCGATGGGCAACAACGGCCGCATCGTGCTCGATGAAATGATCTACGACCCGGCGACCCAGACCGGCTCGGTCGGACTGTCGGTGATGCAAGGCGTGTTCACGTTCGTGTCCGGCCAGGTCGCCAAGACCGACCCCGACGCCATGACTCTGGATACGCCGGTGGCCACCATCGGTATCCGCGGCACCCAGGTGGGCTTGGACCTGCCGTCAGGCAAGGACATGAAAGTGGTGCTGATGGAGGAAAAGGACGGCTTCGTCGGCGAGGTTGTGATCGCCAACACCGGCGGCGTCCAGGTAATGAACGGCGCCAACCAGTCGACGTCCGTCGCCAGCTTCGACGCCAAGCCGACGGCGGTCCGCGTCCTCAATATGAACGAGCTCGTGCAATCGTTCGGCAGCGCGTTGCGGCAGTTGCCGAAGATCCACGGCAACCAGAACGACTTCGGCCTGCAGGAACGCGAAGGCACGCAACACCAGGAGCAGAAGGGCGAAGCGAAAGAAAAGGCGCTCGACGAGGAGGTCAAGAAGGTCGACCCCGACGCCAAGGCGGCGGAAGAGGCGCAGAAATTGCAGACCGACGCCGGCAAGGAAGAGAAGAAAGAGGAAAAGGGCGAAAAGACCGAGGACATTAAGGGCGGCGAAGAGGAAAAGGCGGCTGCCCAGGCGGCCGAGGAAGCGGCGGCGGCGGCAGCCAAGGCGGCGGAAGAGGCGGCCAAGGCGGCGGCCAAGGCGGCGGCGGATGCTGCCGAAGCGGCGGCCAAGGCAGCCGCCGAAGAAGCGGCCAAGGCGGCGGCCAAGGCGGCGGCCGACGCGGCAGCCGCGGCGGCGCAACGGGCGGCCGAGGAAGCGGCGCGCCGGGCGGCCCAGGCGGCGGCCAAGGCGGCGGCGGTTCTGGCGGCCGACCAGGCCGAGGCAGCGGCGACGAAAGCCGGGAATCTGGCCGTTCTGACCAAGAACGCGGCCGATCAGGCCGACGACCTGGCGCCGAACGTGGACCCGAATTCATTGCCGGCTGGCGCCAGCAACGAGCTGCGCGTGCTGGTCACCGAGATGAACGCCAATTTGGCGGATCTGCGGGCATTGGCGGACAGCGTCGCCGACTCGGCGGCGGCAGCCAAGATAGCCGCAGACGCGGCGCGCGCCGCGGCCAACGGCGCCAACGGCGAAAACGCGTTTACCGGTCGCGATGACGCGCAGACCGCGCTGGGCGATGCGAAGGCGGATCTTCTCTCCGCACAAGGCGATGCGGACAATGCGATCCGCGACACCCTGCCGGTCGTCCAGCATTCGATCGTCGAAGCCGAAACGCAGGCCGCGGTCGAGGCCGGCGAATTCGCCACCGAGGCGGGAACCGCCAGCGACAGCGCCCGCACCCTCGCTGACGACGCGGCGTCGACGTCGACGCAGGCGGACAAAAGTTTGACGGAAACGTTGAATACCGGTCGGTTCGCGATCGGCGATGCCGTCGATGCGGCGCGTCTGGGGCTGACGACGCTGGACGAGGATATCAAGGCGGCGGCGGGTCGGGTGGATGCAGCGGCGGACGCTGCGGCGATCGCGGCGCAGGCGGCGCGCGATGCCGCCGGCGGCACCGCGGCCGGCACCGAGGCATTCGCCGCCCTCGACGCGGCGGTGAACCAATTGGTCGCGGCCTACGACGCGCTGAGCGCGTTGTCGGGAAGCACGAATCAGGCGGTCAAGGACGCGGCACAGGCGGCGGTGGACACGGCGACGGCGAACGTGGCCATCGCGGTAGGTGCGGCACTGGCGTTTACCGGGTCCGGGTTCGAGGGGCTGCAGGCCGCCGCGGACGCGCTGGCGGACGCGCAGGCCGACCTCGCGACCGCGACGACCGAGCTGAACGGGCTGACGGATCTGTTCACCACGTTCGAGGCGGATACGGCGAGCGCCCTGCAGGTGATCGCCGACGCGGATTGGAAAGGCGATGTTGACCCCGACAACCTGAACGACATCATGGATGTCGGCGAACTCAACGTCACCGGCCAGACCATCGACGGCGGCGCCGGCGACGACATCATCTTCGCGCGCGCCGGCGACGACGTGGTGCTGGGCGGCGAGGGCAACGACATCCTCGACGGCGGCGCCGGGGCGGATAAGCTCGACGGCGGCACCGGTATCGACACCGCGTCCTACGCGGAATCGCTGCAAGGGGTGATCGTCAACTTGGCGGCCGGCCAGGGCTTCGGCGGCGACGCTGAGGGCGACACCCTGATCAACATCGAGAATCTCACCGGCAGCGCCTTCAACGACACGCTCACCGGCGACGACGGCGCCAACATCCTGATCGGCGGCCTCGGCAACGACATTATGAAGGGCGGCGAGGGCCACGACACCGTCGTCATCGACGGCGCGTTCGGCACCTTCACGTTCTCCCGCGCCGACGACGGCACGATAAGTGTGACTCGCGCGGGCGGTCCCGAGCTGCCCGCCGAGACGGACACCATTTCCGGCGTCGAGCTGATCGAATTCGACGACGAGACGGTCGGCGTGGTCGACGCGGCAGTCAACGAGGACAACGCGCTGCCACTCGACATTTTGGGCGCCATCGGCGACACCACGGAAGCGGAGAGCATCGTCATTTCCGGCGCCCCGGCCGGCGCCAAGCTTTTCTTCGGCGACGTGGAAATCGTCGCCGGCGCCGACGGCTCGTTCACGATTTCGCCGGACCAGGTGACTGGCCTCAGCATCACGCCGCCGTTGGATTCCAATTTCGATTTCTCGCTGACGATCAGCGAGAAGGGCGCCGACGGCAGCCTGTCCGGCCTCGGCTTCATCGACGTCGACATCAAGGGCGTCGCCGATCCGGCATCGCTGGTCGTCGACGGCGTCACGGTCGATGCCGGCGCCCACGCGATCCCGCTCGACATCAATGCCAACCTCACCGACCTGGACGGCTCGGAAACGCTGTCGGTCACCGTCGCCGGCGTACCGGACGGCGCTTTCCTGTCGGCCGGCCACGACAACGGCGACGGCAGCTGGACGTTCGAGGACATTCTCAATGACGACGGCAGCGTGATCACCGTGGCCGATCAGCTGACCGGCCTCAACCTGTTGTCGGAAAGCGGCGTCGGCGTGACCTTCTCGCTCAGCGTCAGCGCGACGTCGACGGAGAACGACGGCGACAGCAAGACCGTTTCCGACACCCTCAATGTGCTCATCAACGCCGACGGCGGCGCCGACGCGCCGAGGCTCGACCTCGATGCCGCGGCCGCCGGCGAGCAGCACGCGGGCACGGCGGCGGGCACCGAGGACAACGACATCGTCCTCGACATCAACGCCGAGCTGACCGACGAGACCGAGACCCTTTCGATCACCATCGGCAGCAACGAAAAGGACGCCGACGGCAAACCGGTTCCCGGCGCCATCCCCGACGGCGCGAGGCTGTTCATCACCAATTCGGCCGGCGTGCTGGTCGAGATCGCGGTCATTGACGGCGCGGCCGAGGTTCCGGCCGGCCTGTTCCAGCTCGGCGGCGAGATCATCCTGCGGCCGGCCGAGGATTCAGACGCCGACTTCGACCTTACGGTGACGGCGACCTCGACCACGGTTTCCGGCGAGTCCGCCTCGACCACCGGCTCGATCCACGTCGACGTCGAGGCGGTTGCCGACGCGCCGACGCTCGAGGTGACGGTGTCGGCCGGCGTGCCCGGCGGGGTTTCAGCGACTGGGCCGGCGCCCGATCCGACGCCGGATAACTCCAGCGAGCATCAGGTCATCGGCACCGACGGTGACGACGTCATCGTTGGCCATAACCGCGAGGAGTTCATCGACGGCGGCGCCGGCAACGACACCATCATCGGCGAAGGCGGCGCCGACGTGATCGTCGGCGGCGAAGGCGACGACAAGATCAAGGGCGGGGGCGGCGCCGACGCCTTGTTCGGCGGCGACGGCGACGACACGCTCGAAGGCGGCGAGGGCGCCGACCTGCTGGTCGGCGGCGCCGGCAACGATACGCTTGAAGGCGGCGAGGGCGCCGATCGCCTGATCGGCGGCGGCGGCGACGACATGATCGACGGCGGCAGCGGCCATGAAGGTGGCGAAGGCAGCATGGGCGACGTCGTCGTCTTCAGCGGCCTGCGCGAGCAATACGTCGTCACCCAGAACGCCGACGGCAGCTTCACGGTCCACGACATGTTCGCCGGCCGCGACGGCACCGACACAGTGATTCGCGTCGAGCAATTCGAGTTTTCCGATGGCACCATTCCGAAGGGAGACCTTCTGGAGACCAACCCGAAGACGTTCCTGCTCGACATCGACGCGGCGCTCACCGACACCGACGGCTCGGAAGAGTTGTCGATCACGGTGGGCGGCTTGCCGGACGGGGCGAGCCTGACCTTTGGCACCAAGAACGCCGACGGCACCTGGACTCTGACTCCCGAGGAAGCAGCCCAGCCCGGTCTCGGCATCATTGTGCCTTACAATGTGACGGCGGATTTCAACCTCAGCGTCCAGGCAACGTCGACAGAGGACGATCCGAATGCCGCGCCGAACACGGTGACCCAGACCGTCCATATCGATGCCGACGCGTCGGCGCCGGACCTGCAGGTGGCGGGCGCGGCCGGCAACGAGGACACGGCGATCGCGCTCAACATTTCGGCGGCCCTCACCGACGCCGACGGCACCGAAACCCTGAGCATCACCATCTCCGGCGTGCCGCAGGGCGCCACCCTCAACCACGGGACCAAGAACGCCGACGGCACCTGGACGCTCGATCCGCAAACCGATCTCGCGGGGTTGACGATCACGCCGCCGGCGAACTCCAACGTCGATTTCCAGCTGACGGTGACGGCGACATCCAACGAGACCAACGACGGGTCCAACTCGACGACGGCGTTCATCGACGTCGACGTGACCGGCGTCGCCGACGCGCCGACCCTGAGCGCGAACGACGTCTCGGGCGCCGAGGACGCGGCAATCCCGCTGAACATCGCCTCTGCGGTGACGGACGACTCGGAGACCCTGAGCGTGAAGGTCGAGGGCATCCCGGCCGACGGCGTGGTGAAGACGGCGGACGGCACGGTGGTTGCGGCGAACGGCGACGGCAGCTACACGCTGGCGCCGGAGCAGCTTGCCGGCCTGA